>CETY01197949.1_pt1 | contig 10562 bp, 10 predicted proteins | sample 361551 | NCBI WGS metagenome assembly CETY01 (sample SAMEA2623135, study PRJEB7988) | marine metagenome | biome: marine biome (ENVO:00000447); feature: deep chlorophyll maximum layer (ENVO:xxxxxxxx); material: "saline water (ENVO:00002010), including plankton (ENVO:xxxxxxxx)" | depth 45 m | reverse complement strand
CTGAATATTATAGAGATATATTAGAAATGTTTAAGTTTTTACGCAGTCTTTTTTCAAATGATATATCCATTGATTTGGGTACGGCAAATACATTAATTTACACAAAAGAAGATGGTATTGTCTTGGATGAACCATCAGTTGTTGCTATTCAAGAAAGAAGCGGTCAAAAAACTGTTGTTGCTGTAGGACACGACGCGAAAAAAATGCTTGGCCGAACTCCAGGTCAAATGGAAGCAATAAGACCTCTACGAGATGGTGTTATTGCAGACTTTAATGTCACAGAAAAAATGCTGCAACACTTTATAAAAAAAGTTTCTAATAACTCAATTCTTTCACCAAGCCCTAGAGTTCTAGTTTGTGTTCCATCAAAGGCAACACAAGTTGAGAAGAGAGCAATAAGAGAATCAGCTTTATCGGCTGGAGCAAGTGTAGTTAAACTGATAGAAGAGCCTATAGCTGCAGCTCTAGGTGCCGGAGTAGCAATTGATGAGCCTAGAGGCAGTATGGTAATTGATATTGGAGGAGGCACATCAGAGGTAGCCATTTTATCGCTCAATGGTATCGTCTATTCAGAGTCATTAAAGGTTGGTGGAGACAAATTCGATGAAGCTATACAAACTTATGTCAGAAGAAAATTTGGTGTAGTAATTGGTGAGTCAACAGCGGAGCTTATTAAGCTTCAAGTAGGCTGCGCCACTTTAAATTGTAAAAAAGATTTTGAACCCTATGAATTTAGAGGAAGAAATTTGGCAGAAGGAATTCCTGAACTTGTTGTTTTTCAGAAAGAAGATGGATTTAGAGCCCTTGAAAATCAAACATCTGCAATCGTAAGATCGGTAAGGACAGCGCTTGAGCTTTCTCCTCCTGAACTTGCTGCTGATATATCTCAAGATGGAATTGTTTTGACAGGTGGGGGTGCATTATTGCACTGTCTAGATACCCTTATTGAACAATCAACTGGAATACCTACTAGGGTTGCAGAAGACCCATTAACTTGTGTCGCTCGTGGAGGCGGAATTGCACTTGGCTTAATGGATAAAGACTTCGACCTTTTTGCTGAAGAGTAATGTCCTCAAACATTCTTCCTTTTCAGAAGAAAATAAGACTGGTTCTTCTTTCAATTATATTTGCTAGTCTTCTGGTTTATCTTTCAGACGCGTTTCATTTAAATGAGAAGTCACAACGATCCCTTGTTAAATTTTTGAATGTCCCACAGCAATTTATTTCAAGCATTTTGGACGAATATCAAGAATTTGAAAATCAAAAAATTGCATCTTTAGAAGAAGAAATACTTAGGTTAAATAATGATATCTATGAGAATGAACTTAAGATTAAATCGCTAGAAAACTCAAGATCCTTTACAGATTTTAATTTCTCTAAGAATAATAAAACACAATTACAAATTACTTCTTTTGATCAAATGAATTTTACTTGTTGTAACAAACATAGAGTTTATCTGAACAATCCTGACAATAAAATCAATGGAATTTTTGCAGTAACCCAAGGCAGCTTTGCAGTTGGCAAGACAAGGAATATTTCTAATAATGAGATAGAAGTGAGATTGTTAAGCGATCCTGAAGAATATGTTTCAATTAAAACTATTAATGGTTTTTATTGTATTGCGAAAGGTTCTGGTAACAGAAGAACAATAAGCTGCAACAATGAGTCAAAAGCAGTGAGTTATGCAGAAGGAGATACATTCTTTACCACAGGTTTTGATGGGGTATACCCTGAAGGCTTAATAGTAGGCCGGTTAATTAATATCTCTAAAGTGGATTCAAATATCTTCCAACAGAATTTGCAGATAGAGCTCTTTTTCGATCCATTCCAATCCATTAACAAAAAGGTAATCTTGCATGAATGAATTATTAAGATACTTGATTTTATTTGGCTTGATAATACTAAATCAAATTTTTTTGGCTTCGGGTATCTGGTCAATAACACCAGACATTTTTGTGATACAGACATTGGTAATGACAACATTCATAAAAAAAATACCTAATGTTTATTTCTTCATCTTCAAAGGATTCTTAATAGATCTTTTTTTTAGTAATGTAACCATGCCATACACCATTACTTTTTGCGTTATTGGCTTGTATCTTAATTTCTCAAATCTAAAGTGGATTCAAAGGTCACTGCTTGAACAAATAATATTGATCTTTTTTATATCATTCATCTTGAATATCATGTTATTCCTAACAAATGATTATGCTGAAGGGATGAGCTCACGAATAATTATAAATCCTCTGCTTAATTCAATTGCATGGTCATTTATTTTTATAAATCAGAGACAAAAATGGTTAAAAAATATTTAATTTGGCCCATTAGGCTTTTCTTATATTGTGTTGCAATTCTATTGATAATTTTCTATTCATTTTGTTTATTACTCACTACAGAATATGGGTCAAGACAGACATCCTATATACTTTTCGGTGATAACATTGATTTCAAAAAGATCTCAGTCAGACCAAGTTTATTGGGTATGGAAGTTGAAATAGATGAATTCTCCTTTACTGGCGCAGCCAATTTCTCTGGTGATCAGATTATGCTAGAAATAAATTTTCTTAACTCTGTGATTGGGGAAATGATATATATACCAAAACTACAATTATTAAACACAAAGGTAAGTCTAAATGAATCAGAAAATAATGAGAGTGAATCACAACCAAATATTTTTATAAAGGAACTGTCTGTAAATGGTCTCAGGGCAGGTGATACTGATTTTAAAAAACTTGAATTGAGTGATTTTCTTTTAGAAGACAAAAAAATTGGTTTTGCTTTTAATGAGCTAAAAATTGATTTGCCAGGTAGTATCAGGTCTTTGGAACAGTTTAGTGGTAAGGGCTATTTTTTTGAGAATAATTTGAGCCTAAAACTTGATTCTAAAGAAGTGATCATAGATTTTAAATTCTACGAAGCACCAAGTATATTCAAGAACCTTAATGGAGTTATAGAAATAGATTTTAATGATAAATTTAAAATTCCTTATGCAAAGATTTCATCTAAGCAAGAAAATAGACATATAAAAACTTCTTTTAAATACAATGACTCTTTTTTATTAGAGCTATGGATGAAAGGCAATGAAAATCAAGTAAATAATCTGATTCCATCTAATGCCAATAACGTAAAAAACTTTTTAAAAGATTCCAGATTTAAATCTGATCGTATTGATCTGCTGCTTACGTTTTCTGATATAAACGATATATCAACCTTTAGTTCATTAATCAAAACTAATGATAGCTACATTAAATTGTCTGAGATAGATTTTGCTACGGATGCAATGAACTTATATTTAGATAATAGCTCCCTAAGAATTTTTGGAGAAAACTTAAATGCCTCAAATCTTGCACTGGGAAATATTTTTATATCAAAGAAACTCACAGATGATAGTGCGTATAGCTTAGTACTAAATGACTACGATAACTTCAACATAGAAATAAATAATGAAGGGGTTTTCGAGAGTTTAAATGGCAGTATTACAACGAATTCGCAATCCAGATTTAATGCATCTTTTAATGACAAAAGACTTCTTTTAAATATGGACGAAATATACTTTGATTTTAATATTCTTGATAACTACGAAATCACTAGTGACGGTATTAAATTTATTCCAACTGAATTTAATTCTAATTATCTTCTTCTAGATAACACCTTGGTAAATTCTTTTGAATTTAATATTAGCAATATGGAATTGAAAAATATTAATGCTAACTTTAAGTTATTAAAGGATAATGCAAACCTATCTTTAAACCCAAATCTTGAGTTTGAAAGTTTACTTTTTGGACTAAAAAATAGTTATGTAAAATTTCAAAACCCAGGTATAGCTTATGGAGGCTTAGTAAACATAAGTGGAAAAGATATTTCCTATTCTGACTCAACATTTAGCATTGATGCTTTAAGGGTGCTTTCACTTATAGATATTAGGTCCAGGCTGTTAAATATTCTTAATGCTGATTTCAATAAGTTAGACCAGAATAATTTTTTTATTAACGACCTTTCAGGTGAATTTTTTGTAGATAGTTCTGGTTATGCGAATATAAACAAACTCAATTTAAATTTTGATGTTGGTAATGCTGCGCTTGCAGGAACAATATCTACACAGCAAGACTCTTTTGACACTTTTGATCTTGAAATGGATTTTAATTCAACGCTTTCACAAAATATTCCTTGGTATGTTGCAATTTTAGGTGGTTTTCCTGCTGCAGCAGGAGCCGTGGTAGTGACAGGAGTGCTTGAAGATGGGATCAATCAAATAACAGAGACAAAATATAGTATTTCTGGCAATGCAGAGAACTTAGTTGTAGAACCTAAGTAATAAGAAAACTAATTATGCCCAAGAAACTTACAAAACCAATAATATCTGTGAATGTTGTTATAACTACTCCCCCAGCTATTGCAGGGTCATAGCCAAATTTTCTTAGCATATGTGGAAAGAGGAAACCAAAAATGGCAGCAGCGAGAAGGTTAAAAATCATTGCTAGTGAAATTGCTAAAGATAGAGCCTGATTAGCAAACCAAAAATTAGTAATTAAATATATCGCCAGAGAAAATACAACACAATTAGCTAAGGCCACAATAAATTCTCTCCTAAATAAATAACGTAAATTCTTTCGATTGAGCTGCCTCATAGCTTCTGCTCTAATATATATACCCAAAGTTTGAGTTGCCGCAATACCACCCATGCTAGCAACAATAGGCATGAGTATTGCTGCGTAGACTACTTGCTTGAGCACATCTTCAAAAACACTTATGGAGGCAGCTGCAATCACTGCTGTAAGTAAATTTATGGATAACCATAGCAATCTATTTCGAATGGATTTTCTAGGAGAGGCAAATATATCTTCTTCGATTTGAGCAAAGCCAATAAAATCTTGTTCTGCTTCATCAGCTGCAACCTCAATAATATCATCGACCGTAATCCTGCCGAGTAAGTGGTTTTTTTCATCAACAACAGGTGCTGAAAATAAATCTTTTGTTTTAAATTGGTTGTAGATATCAATTTGATCACTCTTTATGCTCAATGGGCTAAATTCTGTATCCATTACTTCTCTCACAGTAAGGTTGGGATCAGATGTTATTATCTTTGTTATTGGCAGAATTCCAAGATACTCATCTTTTTTTGAAACAACATAAATATCATCTGTATTTTGTGGTAACTCTTTAAGAAACCTTAAATATCTCATTACAAGTTCTATTGAGTTTTCTGCACGAACTGTGATTACATCAGTATTCATGAGACCACCAGCTGATTCTTCTGGATAATCAAGAATCTTTTCAACCCTTCCTCTATCTCTTGAGTTCATCAGGGAAAGAACTTCATTTGTTATTTTTTCAGGAAGTGTTTGTAAAATATCAGCTAAGTCATCTACTTCAAGATCACTAATTGCTGCTGATATTTCTTCAGGATTCATCCCTGATAACAAGTCTTCTCTTAGACCCTCATCTAACTCTCCTAAGACCTCACCCTCCGTGTCTAATTGAATTAGGTCCCAAATAATTTTTCTTTCATGCGGAGGAGAAGATTCGATAACAAAAGCTAACTCACTTGGAGTCATTTCACTTAAGATTCTTCCAAGTTTTGTCTTAAATTCTGGATTTGAGAATGTTTCTTGTATTAACTCAAATCTTTTATCTAAATTTCCGCTAGCCATTTGGCTATTCTACAAGAAAAACTCTTAATTCAGTTCGCCGAAATATAATTTCTTTGCAACTGGATCGTTTTTGACTTCAGTGGGGGTGCCTTGCAATAACACTTCACCTTGATTTAGGAGAATTATTTCATCGCAAACATTCATAACATCCCTAAAGTTATGATCGCTGATAAATATTCCTAAATCTTTTTTAAAATCTTTAAGCATTTTTATGATTTCTTCTACTGATATCGGGTCAACGCCTGCAAAAGGTTCATCAAGCAAGATAAACTTTGCATCCAATAATATTGACCTTAGTATTTCTGTTTTTCTTTTTTCCCCACCAGATAAAAATTTTGCTTTGGTGTCTGATCTTTGTTCCAATTTCATCGTTTTTATCAGTGCTTGTGTTTGCAAAGATTTTTTCTCAGAGACTGTACTATATTTCAGCTCAATAACAGCCTCTAGATTCTCCACTAATGTTAAATCATCAAAGAGAGAGTTTTCTTGTGGTACATAGTTCAAACCAGCATTAGACCTTTCTTCAAGATTCATAGAATTAAGATTATTTCCAAAAAAACTTAATGTGCCTTGATCAATTTTAGTTAAACCAGCTAAAGCTTTAAAAAGACTTGTCTTTCCTGCACCATTTGCCCCGAGTAATCCAGTAATTCTTTTGTTTGGAAGCTCAAAAGAAATATTTTTAAAGAGTGGTTTAGAGTTGATTGAACGGCTAATGCTTTCAGCTTTTATCATTATGATCTAGTTTTATAACCATTTTTTCAGATTTTATTTTATTTCCTGATTTAATAACGGAAACATTTCTTGAAAGCACAAGTATTTTACTGTCTATTTCCAATATCTCTGCTTGCCCTTCAATAAATTCAGTCCCATCAAAAAAATTAATCTTTATAGGCATGCCTGTTGCAATGAATGAATCATTATTTTGGTTGAGTTCTAGTTTGTCAGCAGAAAATTTTATGTTAGGTGAAGTAAACACTACTTGGTTTTGATAACTAATTGTATTTAGCTCTGTATTTATTTCTATATTCTCTGATGTAATTTCATATTCTTGAGAAAAAATTCTTAAGGAGAGGAATACTAGAAAAAATAATTTATAAAACATTTGCTTCTAAGATATCGTGCATGGATATAATCCCAACAATATTATTTTTTTCTTCTACTACCAATGTATAAACTTTAAATTTTTTCATTGTTTTTGCAGCTTCAACAACCAAAGCATCTGATTTTATTGTTTGAAACTTTTTGGATATAACTGTATTAAGCTTTACTTTTTCTATTTGGATATTCTTTTTGAGCTGCCGTCTAAGATCTCCATCGGTAAAGACACCAATAATTTTTGCCCCCTTCTTTACGAGCGCGATGCCCTGTTTTTTTGCGGACACTTCAAAAATTAAGTCTTTCAATGAATCAGTATCTTTTAGAACTGCAGCTTTCTTAATTGGAACCATTAAATCTTTTACTCTCAAGGTAAGTTTTTTGCCTAGCTTTCCTCCTGGGTGTGATTTCGCGAAGTCTTCAGATGTGAAACCTTTGGCTTTTAAAAGTGCTACTGCAATTGCATCACCAAGAGCTAGAGTTACTGTGGTGCTTGAAGTTGGTGCTAAATCATTTGGACATGCCTCTCTATTAACTCTCACCAATATATGTGTTTTAGATGCCTGAGCAATTGTTGAATCAATATTTTCAGTTATCGAATAGAGATCTATTTTTTTTAATTTTATAGCCGGTATCAATTCACATATCTCTTTGCTCTCTCCCGATTTAGAAATAGCTAGAATCGCGTCTTTTTTCTCAATCATGCCTAAGTCACCGTGCAAGGCTTCTGCAGGATGTATAAAAAAGGATGGTGTACCTGTACTTGATAAAGTTGCAGCTATCTTATTTGCTATGTGTCCAGATTTCCCAACCCCAGTTATAAAAATCTTACCCTTACAGTTAAAAATATTTGTGCATAATTCTTCAACATTGAAGTTTTTTGACTGCGAAAAGGCCTTTAATTCCTCTAATTCAATCAAAAAAGCTTTTTTTGCTTCTTTTTGGAAAATATTTTTTTTCATTTCAAACTATAATCTACACATGATACGATTTTTTTCAGCAAAAATTTTATTTGTTTTTCTATTTTCTCAATTTATTGTCGCCGAGAAAATTCCTGAACTTCATAAATATATCGATTCAAATGCTCAGTACTTTTTGACAGTAATTAAAGAAGATGGTTCAAAGTATGATGATGACCCGGAGGCATTCAAGCAAATATTAAAAAATATATGGGAACCAATGGTTGATGTAAAAGTTGTATCAAGACTAATTCTCTCATCTAAGATTTATGCAGTAGCTACTGAAGATCAAAAAAAACTATTCGAGGATCGTACTAAGAAATTACTCTTAGATACCTATGTAACAACTCTTTTAGAGTTTGATAATTATCAGATAGAAACAATTGAAGATATTAAAGTTAATAAAAAAACATTTGAGGTCTCTGTAAGATTTTTTTCAGATTCTAGCTCTTTTGTAACAAAACTTACCGTTTATAAGAACAATGAAGGCGAGTATAGGATTGTTAATATAATCATTGATGGAATAAACTTGGGCCTTACTTTTAGAAACCAGTTTCAAGATGCTTACATAGAGAATAGCTCTAACCTAGATAAAGCAATTGAATCTTGGAAACCAACAACACTTTAATATAAATGGAAAGATTAATAATCAAAGGCGGTAATCATCTCTTTGGAGAAATAGATTGTTCTGGAGCCAAAAATGCTGGTCTTCCAATTCTGGCTTCTACAATATTGTTAGATGACTCAGCTTTTATTGGAAACTTGCCTCACCTTCAGGATATAACTACAAAATTAGAACTTCTTAATTCAATGGGATCTCACATTAATTTTCATGAAGATGGTTTTATAGAAATAAATTCTTCGAATATTATTCTGCCCGAAGCAAGGTATGAGCTAGTGAAGACGATGAGGGCCTCGATACTTGTTATGGGGCCACTGGTTGCAAAGTATGGAAAAGCTAAAATTTCTCAACCAGGAGGCTGTGATATAGGAACAAGACCAATTGATTTTCATTTGGCAGGTCTTGAGCAGATGGGCGCAGATATTACCTCTGATTCAAAATATATTTATTTATCAGCAAATAAACTAAACCCAATTGATTTCAGTTTTCCTAAGGTTTCTGTAACCGGAACAGAAAATTTAATGATGGCAGCTACTTTAATAAAGGGTACCACAGTCTTGAGAAATTGCGCTAAAGAACCAGAAGTAGTTGAATTAGCCAATTACTTAAATAGTTGTGGAGCAAAAATTGAAGGGGCTGGTGAATCAAATATTTCTATAACTGGAGTCGCAAAGCTTAGTGCAAACAGATGGAATGTATTATTTGACAGAATTGAAGCAGGAACCTACTTGGTAGCCGGAGCCATCACAAATGGCCACATAAAAGTAAACAAAATCAACCCAAAGACATTAAACATTATCAGTCAGAAACTCAAAGATATGGGGGTTAAAATTAGTGAAGGTAAGAATTCTATAGAAGTTGATGCAACATCCTCAGATTTAAAAGCTCAAGATATTTATACAGAGCCATTTCCAGGCTTTCCTACTGATATGCAAGCACAATTTATGACGCTAAATACGATTGCCTCAGGAAAATGCATGATTGAAGAAACGGTATTTGAGAATAGGTTTCAACATGTGAGTGAATTGAGAAAGATGGGAGCAGATATCTCTCTAAATAAAAATAAAGCATCAGTCTCAGGAGTCTCAAATTTAGTTGGTGCTGATGTTAGTGCATCTGACTTGAGAGCCTCTGCTAGCTTAGTGCTTGCTGGCTTGGTTGGAAAAAATAAGACCCAGATTGATGATATATACCATATCGATAGAGGTTATGAGTGCATCGAAGAGAAGCTTAATAAATTGGGCGCTGAGATAATCAGAGAGCCTGTGGTGTATTAGGTCTCTCTTTAGTCACAAGTTGCAAATTTAATTCTTCATCAGATCTTATAACTTTCAGCTCAAGAACTTCACCGGGCGATATGCTGTTTACAGATGCTAGCAAAATATTCCACCTAGCTTCAGCATTTCTGATCCCTATAATTATGTCACCATCTCTTAGACCATCTTCAAATTCCGAGTTATTGTTTAAATTAATAGCATACAAGGCAGGCATCCTAGAAGCACTGTCTGGAGCGGTGTAAAAGCCTTTTCTAAATCTAAACTCGCCTATCCAAGCTCTATTTACTTTTCCATATTTAATAATTTCATTTGTAATAGAAAGAATTTTATCTGCTGGCAGTGCAAAGCCTACTCCATCTGAACCTCCAGATGTTGAAGCTATTGAAGTGCTAAGCCCTATGAGTTGACCACGATCATTAACTAATGCACCACCGGAGTTACCTTTATTGATGGCAGCATCTGTTTGAATTATATCTAAATATGGGTTTCCAAAGTTTCTTCCTGTGGCACTCAATATGCCTCTAGAAACTGAAGTGCCTAGATTGTAGGGGTTGCCAACTGCATAGACAGTTTGACCTATTTGTAATGCAGCATCATCAGAAAACTCAATATATTCTAAATCACGCTCATTAATTTTTAACACAGCCAGATCAGCATATTCATCAAATCCTATAAGGTTTGCTAAATATGATTTACCAGAAATTTTGACTGTGCTTAAATTGCCTGACAGAACATGGAAAGCAGTAATGATATAACCATCATCAGAAATTATTACTCCAGAGCCAAAACTTTTACCTCTGTTGTTAACTGATTCTATTGTGACAATTGACGCTGAAACTTTGTCAAAATTAATCTCTTGTTCTTCTTGCAAACGATTTTCTAAGTAAACAAACTGAGCGCCAAAAAAGACGCCAATAAATAATATTAATAAAAACAGGTTTTTCATGTTTCAAAT
>CETY01052978.1_pt1 | contig 10585 bp, 9 predicted proteins | sample 361551 | NCBI WGS metagenome assembly CETY01 (sample SAMEA2623135, study PRJEB7988) | marine metagenome | biome: marine biome (ENVO:00000447); feature: deep chlorophyll maximum layer (ENVO:xxxxxxxx); material: "saline water (ENVO:00002010), including plankton (ENVO:xxxxxxxx)" | depth 45 m | reverse complement strand
AAAAGAAATTGAATCTAACGCCGAAAAAAATATTTGAAAAACTCTTCATTTAATAACTAAATATTTTCCTTGACGTGACTTCTACTGTATCTTTAAGTTCGTAACCTCGACACACACTTTGTTTTCCCTGAAAATTAACACGGTACCTTTTATATAACGGACTAGGATTATATGGATTTGGTGTAACCTCTAAAATGACGCCTTGCTCTCCTTTGTCATTTACCACCACTTGATTAATAACAAATGTTTGATCATACCTTGGTGTATGACTTGGCTTTGTGGCAGGTTCTCGTCGCGGGCTGAGCGGCGGGGATGACGTACCAAAATACGAACGCCTGTACGCTTCGTACAAACTATCCACTTCCCGAAAAGTCCAATTATTCTTGGTGCGTCTTATTTTTTTTATTTCCGATAACTTCATTCTTAACAACACCCCACATTTTTATCTATTCCCGCGCCTCCGGCGCCAAATACCCCACCCCCAAAAATTCCAATATCAAACGCTCGTCGCCCAACCCTCCCGTCAACTCTAAGTCCTCGGGACACGGCGTCAACCCGTACTGCGACAAACTGTAACCTTTATCTATGGCCGCTTTCCTACACTTGACGTTGAACTTTCCGCTGCCAGTAGAATGTAACAACGCATACCCAAAATTCTCCCGCGGATAACAGAATATGTCCACGTGCCTAAACTTAATCTCCTCCTCGCACTGTTTCAACCTCATCACCCCTTGCCACTGCGTCTTTCCTTGCCCAAAACATCCCACCACCTCTATATCTTCCGATTTTTCCAACTTTGCCAAGAAATACTCTATCACCTTGTCTCCGCCAAGCAACAGGTAATCTACGTCTCCGCTAGTTTCCTTACCTCTCCTGTAAGATCCTGTCAATATACCCGGCGCTATTTTCTTGAGCCCGCTGTCCCAAAGTTTCATCTCTTCGCGCGGAATGCGCTCCAACAACCCCTCGTTTACGCAACCAAGTCCCAGCAACTGCGCGCTCGTTAATTGTTCGCGCGCCTCTCTGTTTAACCGCAGTTCGGTGTGGTTGGCGACTCCGTACGTTTCGTACAGTTTTATCGCTTTGGCCTCGCCCACGTGCGGTATTTTACACAGTTCTTTTATTGCGCGCGATTTTGGGTCGTTTCGCGCCTCTTCTGCCTCGCGGCACGTTCCGAATTTTATTATTTCGTGTATTTTTGACAATATACTAGATTTCGGATTTTGGGGGTCCTCGTTAGCCAACTTCTCGCCAGCACCTTCCCTCAACACCTTCAACCCATCTTCCGTGCTTTTTATCTCCGATGTCGTTTTTTCAAACGCCCCTATCGCCTTCTTATACTTGCCAACTTTAAATTGGTAATTTTTCTCCCGCTTTGCCAACGTCTGATTCAATATCAGCGTCAACGACTCCACTATTTTTTCCCTGTAATCCGCACCCCCTTCCCCCGAATCGCTTCCCACCACAACGTCGGTCCGGACGCCCCTGTAAGCAGGATGTCTAGGAATACCTTCGCCCGTCAACTCCATGTAACTGAAATTTACCGTCGAATTCAGGGGTATGTGGTGGGGCGATTCTTCGTTCCAATATTCTAAACGCACTTCATCCGTTAATCCCGTGCCTATGTTAAACTCTACGCCGTTAGGCAATACACACCTTAACGAACCCAACATCGGACGTTTTCCGTCGCTAGCAGGTCTGTCGTACTTACCGGTTCCGGGCAAGTAATCTTTTACTAGGGCTTCCGCGTCGTCTTGTACTTTCATTTTTAACAGGAACTTGCTTCTTTTGGCCTCGTAGGGATTGTTGGGGGAGCGAAGCATCAAACCTTCTGCCCCCGATTTCGTCAACTTATTGTACAACTTCATCAGGTGGTCGTCGTCTTTTATCGCGTACGACTTCACCAACTTAACCGGGCACTCTTTTTCCGGATTTCTCTTAAACACCTCCGTTTTACGCCACCGCGCCCCTATTTTCTTCAACAATTTCTCCAACTTTGCCATTCGCGCCTCGAACCCCGCGCCGGACCCCTCCTCCTCGCCGCCGCACTGAGGACTGTCGAACACCATAAACTCAACGTCTTCCCACTGCTCGTCTATGCTCTCCGCGCTCTGCTTCTTGGACACCTTCAGATTGCTTATCCCCGCCACTTTCTGGAAATTACCTCGCCCCATCCAGATTTCGCCATCCAGCGCCACGCCTTCGGGGAGCAATCCCAAAAACCACTCCGGTACATACGTAAACACCTTTCCCCGAAGCGCCTTCGTATCCTTATCTTTCGTCGGCCTAGATATCAACTCGTTGCCCGTCCATACGCCTCTCAACCCATCGTACTTTTCGCTTGCGTACCAACCCGCGCCAGGTTGACAGCAATCTATCGTCTTCATCAACTTTTCCGTTAGTGTTATCCTTTGTCCCGCTTTGCTTCCCGTTGTGTGGTACAGTTTGTCTGCCAGCATTATACCGGTTCCGTTGGGTTCTGGGAACACGATGTATTTCTTGTCTTTTTCGTTGATTTCCACAGAATTTTTAGGGAAAACGCGGTTCGCCGGAACTCGAGAAACAATATCGGACATTGTCGTTACTATGCGTTGTGTTTTTATTTTAAATACACACACTTATTTCTAACCTTTTTCCCCTCGGTACTTATAACACTCAGGTACTTAAACACGCATCTTTTACCGACTTTTACAATGCTACAAACACTATCAAGAATAAATTGGAGGCTACAACATTTAAAGTTAAATATCGGTTTTAACATTAAATGAGTTCCTTTATCGCCAATAAAAACATCCTCGATTTCCGCGGCTACGGCGTTCCAAAGGACTCCCTCACCCCCGAAGAACTTAAAAAACACAAAAAAGCACTATCTTTCAAACCCCTCCAAATTAGCGGTTACGACTTCAAACCCACCAAAACAACTTACATGTTCCGCGAAAGCCCAAAACGCCTCTGGTTACCCAAATTCTACGGCATACAACACTTCGGAACTCCCGCCAAAAATGAAGAACGCACCGGCAAAACCATCGACGCAGAATTCGAAGGCTCCCTCAAACCAGAACAACAAAAAATACTCGACTCCATACTACCCAAAATTATTAAACTTGGTGGCGGCTCTCTGTGCTTACCAACCGGCTTCGGAAAAACCGTATGCGCCATCTGGCTCGCTTGTAAATTAGGAGTTAAAACTCTGTGGGTTACCCACAAAACAAACTTAATGGAACAAACTAGACAACGTTTCGAATCTTTTACCGGAGAAACTGTCGGCACAATACAACAAAAAAAAACAGACGTTAATCACCCTTTCGTTATCGGAATGCTACAGTCTATAGCAATGAGAGATTACGATAAAGACTTGTTTGACGATTTTGGGTTGGTTATCTTTGACGAGGCTCACCACGTTCCCAGTCACGTTTTCAGTAAATGTTTGTGGAAATTAAATACGAGATACATGATTGGCCTCAGCGCAACTCTCGAAAGAAAGGATCAAATGACCGACGTTCTAGAAGTTTGTATAGGTCCCGTTCTCGTAAAAATTGAGGCTCAACTCAAAATACCCATTATCAAAAGGATTAAGGCCATTTACGACGACGATAATCAACGCATAGAACACGTTAACTCAGCCGGAAAAGCCGATACCGCCAAACTAATCAGCGACACAGTACAAGACTCTAAAAGAAACTCTATTATCATTCAAACAGCCATCGCCGCTCAAGATGAAGGAAGGACCGTTCTCATTCTATCGGAAAGAATTTCCCACTGTAACTTTATTCACAGCAAAATAAAATACCTTTTAGCAGATAAAAATGAAAAAAACGATAACGGTACCGCCGAAGATTTATCGGTGGGATTATACATCGGCGGAAAGAAAAAAGAAGAACTAGAAATCGCAAACGATTGTAATATCATCGTGGGAACTTACAATATGTGCGCCGAAGGATACGATAACCCAAAACTCAATACCGTCATCTTTGCCACCAGCAAACGCGACATCACCCAGGCTGCCGGACGCGTTCTAGGACTAAGAAGCGGAGGAGGTTTCAGACCTATGATTATTGATATTTACGATACTTGGGGGCCCGCGCGCAATCAGGCTTATTCTAGGCTTAAATGGTACAAAGATAGCAACTTTGAAATACACGGCGCCAACCCTTTAACCCACACCGATATTAAAGAAAAATACAAACCCACTTCTTTCTCCATTGATGACGATTAAAAAAATATTTGCTTTCACTAAAATACTATGCCCACCACCACAGTACAAAACTTACAAAATGTTAAGGTTAATCTCAAAAATATTGACCACGACATGGGAGAGTGGGAACAACAACTTTCTACTCCTATCCCCCCCTCAAATAGCGCCGCTTATTCGCCAATTTCCGATATCGCTTTTAAAAAAACAAAAAAGAAACGCGCACCGGCGGCACCCCCAACGCCCAAAAAAACAAAAAAGAAACCCACACCGGCGGCACCCCCAACGCCCAAAAAAACAAAAAAGAAACGCGCACCGGCGGCCCCACCTAAACCACAACCTCCCAAAAAGATAGTTCCTCCTCCTTCTTTATCTAAAATAATAAAGAAACAGGGGAAATACTTGATTTTATTGTCTCGCGGACTAGAATTTAACGGTATTTCCGTTTCAAAAAAAAGAATAATTTTAAATGTTAAAACTATTAAACAAAAGAAGTAATTTTACCACAGTTTCCTGTATGCTTTGTAATGTAATTCTATATTTTTCAAGAGAATCTTTTTTGGATTCTTATGTTTTTTGCGCAGTTTGCCAAAAGAAGACATAATTTTGTTACTTAAGGCATCTATTTGTTCTGTCCACTCTGTTATTTTATCATCTGTCTTTCTTATAATCTCATTTTTGCTTGTTTGGATGATTTCTTGACCTCGTTGGCCTAAATTACTCATCAAAATTACCATTTTCAACGCTTCCCACATATCAAGGTTCTTCTGCGAAATTTCTTGGAAATTACCTGACTGTTTTATTACCTCTTGATGTTCTGCCTCTTGTTTTTCTTTTAAGCCAACTATTTCACCTTTAAGAGAGGCAATATCAGTGTTTTGCCTCGATATTGTTTCCTTACTTTCTTGTAAGGCATCCTCACTTTTCGAAATTTGGGCTTTTTGCGCAGCATTTTCACTTTCTAAATTTCTAATTTTTGCTACTAAATCAGTTTTTTCTTTATCAATCGCCAGGTATTGTTGTTCTAGTTCTTTTAATTCTTTCTGTGCTTCTAAACTATTGCTTTCTAATTGTTTTTTAAGGGAATCGTGTTCGGCGACTATTCTTTTTAACTCATCTTCTTTTTCACTTAATTGTTTTCTAGCAGAAGCCAAAAATTCTTCAGTTTTCTCTTTTTCTTGGTTGGCGGCATTCATTTTCTCAGTTATTTTTAGTTTTGATTTTTGTACTTCAGAAATTTTTTGTTCCTGATCTGTTAATTTTTTTTCAAGGCCTGCTATTTTGTTTTCTTGTTCCGCTATCTTTTCTTTATGGGCTTGAGTTTTATCTGCTATTCGCTCTAATAAACTATCTATGTTTGTCGTCAAATTATCTAAAGCATTCTGCAAGTTATTCAATTTTAAACTTAAACCCACACTTTTTTCGTCTTCAACTTGTTTTTTTTTAAATTCAGATGCCGCTTCCTCCGCCACAGTCATCGAATTTTTTAACATTTGAAGTTCTGGTTCACTCAAACTTTCCCGGTCCTTCAAAAGAATTCTTGTATCTTTTATCTTGCCTTCTATTTGTTTTGCCAATTCGTCGCCCACACCTTTTAATTTTAAAAGCACTGCTTTTTCATCAGGTGATCCGGCAGGTGTTTTGGTAGGTGTTTCGGTACGCGGCGGGGTCAGTGGTTCTTCAGGCGAGGGCGGTGGTAGTGCGGCAGCTGCGTCTGCGTCATCTTGTTTGGTAGGCGGGGCCGGTGGTGGTAGTGCGGCATGTTTTTCATCAGGTGGTTTGGTAGGTGGTTTGGTAGGTGGTGCGGCGGGAGGTGGTCCGGCAGGCGGGGTCGGTGGTTCGTCAGGCGGGGTCGGTGGTTGTTCGAGAGATTGGATATAATCAATAAAATGTTCTTTTTTTAATTTTCCATGATCTCCGTATGATTTTAGTAATAACGAAAAGGACCTATTTTTGTTTGGTAATATATGTTTTCCTTTTCCTAGAGAATTTTCCAATTTGTTTAGTAGTTCTTGTAGAGATGTTAAAGTTTCTGGTTCTACGGGTTCTTCGGGGTCTGAAATCCCCGCCTCTTTTATAACCCTCTCAGTACGCTGCGAGTTACTTTTACTTTTTTTGCCTTGTATTATACCGTTTTCACCTAAAACTAAATCTTTTTCATCTTTCGGTCCGATTTGAGTTCTTGCCTCTCCTATCTGTTTATCTATCATTTTATTATATTCATCATTTTCGACAGACTCATCTGGGGTTGTGTCTGTTTGTTTCCATAAATGGAATGTAACGATCGGTCCCCGCTTGTTATATGTTCTAATATTAACACCTCTTATCAAGTTTTTAAGGTTTAAGATTATTTCCCGATCTTCCGCTCTCCCTCCAAAACGCGCGAATCTAATAAGTTGCGATGCGCGCTTTTTGTATTGGGGGTGAGTTTTTTTGAATTGTTTGAGTTGTTTTATTACGGCATTTTTTGATGTCCTTTTGATTGCTTTTTTTAATAATGCTTTACTGTTCATTCTTAATAATTGATTTTATTTTTTTTTTAATTTCCTTGGTTTTCTTTTTTTGGTAACTTTTTTGGAAGTGCGAGGGGACCGTTTACAAACGCGTTTGGATTTCAAAATATTATATTTCAAACGTTTTTGTATTTTAATAGTGAACCTCTGTAAATATGCGGAATAATTATTTAATTTAACTAAAAACGCCTTATATTTTTTGAGAGTTTTTCTACATTTAGATAGGGCTTCCACAACATCAATTTCCCTGATACTATCTTCTATTTCTGATGTTTTTTTCTCAATTTTTTTGCTAACTAAAGTATTGTCTTTTTTGCTGGGACTTGGTTTTGACTTTTCGCATTCGCATTTTTTCTCGCGTTCTTTTTTAATTAATACTTTCAATTTTTTCAATTTTTCCATCAAACCTTTCATCTTATCTATGGCATCTTCCGCATCTTTCTTATCTTTTTCGTTCTGCTTTATCAATTGCTGAACATCCCTAGTATCAACGGGACTTCCCATCATACCTCCTCCCCTCATCATCATAAGAGGTAGAAGCATATCCATAGCACCACCAGACGCGCCTCCTCCGACGTTTCCCTTACTTTTTCGGCTTTTTGGGGGGTCCTCGTCGTCTTCCTCGTCTTCTTCCTCGTCTTCCTCGTCGTCTCCGTCGTACCTCTGTTTTAATTTACGGTATAATGCTCGTTGGTCGCGTTCGTCTTCGTCGTCGCGGTCGTCGGAACCGGGCCCTTTTTTTCTGTCTTCATCTAATATAACAGGTTCGGTTAAAGACGCCTCGCTTGGCGGTAGGAGGGGGTAAGCGGGAAAAAATGGTTCATCGGGATCAAATACAGAAGATGGTTTTCTTTTTTGGGAAATTTTTCTTTTCATTTTAGCCCTTTCGATGTCGCGCTTAGACGAAATTGTATAAGTTCTCGCGAGAGGTTCCGGTTCTTCGTCGGGTTCTTCGTCGGGTTCTTCGTCGGGTTCCTCGTCGGGTTCCCTGCGTTTTTTCGCGCGTTTTGCCTTTTCTCTGCGTTCCTCCTCTTCTCTTCTATTCCGCGCGGCAGCGCGTTTGGCTGCTCTCTTTCCTCTATCGATTTGGTGGGCTCTTGCTTTTTTTTGGGCGGCTGACTGCTCTGAGCCTCCGGCGAGTACGTGTCGCGGCGGTTTGGGGCCGGCGCCCGCTCTGCGTAAAATGGCAGCAAACGGGCCTCCTGATTCGTCGTCGTCGCGTGTACTTTCGGACATTTATAAATACCACAGAAATAAAAACGGAGTTTATTAGTAAAAATAATGTCGGCGCCTCGTATATTTTCTTTTGCGCTTTTGAATAAGGCGCAAAAATCCAATGTAAAATACATAATATTTTGGGCTCCTGGTTGTCCGTTTAGCGAGAAAGCGCGCCAAATAGGCCTCAAACTCCGCAAAAAAGGAATTAAAGTAAAATTAGTAAAAGTAGGCGGTAAGTACGGCATCTCCGATAGAGAAAAAATAGACAAAGCAGCCTCCGAACTAAGAGAATTACTACAGACCAAGACGCTTATTGTGACTTGGCCTCAAGTATTTTATTTTGATTCTAATAATAAAAAATACAAAAGACTTTCTGGTGGTTACGAAGGGTTGGTTAGTCAAAAAGATGTTCGGGACTTAGATTAATTTTTTGTTTCCATTCTTGAATTGTTCTAACCCTCCCCTCCCCGAATATGTTAGGCTCGGGAGTTCCGCATTTTAACTGATGCGTTAGGTATCTGTATCGCCTGACTGCCTCTTTATTTTTAGCGGGAAAATCGGGGTCGTTTTCCCATATTTTCGGTTTGTCGTTTCTGGTATAATCGTGAGAACACACGCACAACCTTGGATGATACAACGTCCACCCTCTGGTAAAAAGTCGGGCTGATAATAATATCTCTTCGCCCTGAAAAAGATACTGTAATTTAGGATCGTAAGGAATATCCCTCAAAAAATCCTCCGCGCCAAAAAACATAAACCCCGCACTTACAAAATACCCAACAACCGGCTCAGACTTCGCTTCGCTTACGTTTCCGCGGGCTATGATATGAGATTTAGAATCAAAATACCAATTTTGGGTGATGCTGCTGACGTATATTTCTTTTTCTAGGCCTTCCCCTATTATTTGTTTTTTAATTTGGGGAGGGGGGTAGCATGTTATTATTGTTTTTTTGGGATTTTTTTCGTTGGAGGCTTGTATTTGATGAATGTTTTTCATTTCATCTAATAAAAGCAAATCCCAATTTTTAACAAATTTCATGTGAGAATCAATCTGTAAATACCACTTTTCACCCCCCCAAAGCGTAGATGCCAAGAATCGCGCCCACGCGGGACCTTTAGCCTTGACGTTTCTAAGAACACGCACGTTATTTGAGGTTTTACAATAAAAGGTGTCGCTTTTATCATTTTGCTCTATTACGACAATCCTTAAATTCTCGGGTTTTCCGGCTTTACCCACCAAAGAATCTACCGTAGCCTGGGTTTCCGAATCTCTATAACTCGCTATACTTACAAAAATAAGTTCCTCCATATGTTTACAATATCAAATCTATAAAAAACGACATCGCAACCGCTTGTTGCCCAGTTATTGGCTTAACCCCGAAAGTCTTTACCATACTCATATTGTACAAAAAGGGCCCCAAAATAACCAACAATAACAATCTAAGTAAAAACACAAACAGAGCCAAAAACCACATACCGCCGGCTTCATCGCTCACTGTCACGTATTCTGCTTGCGTAAACTTGTCTTTGTGGTGGTCGTCATCGTCGTGTTCGTCGCCTTGAATAAGTTTTTTGCCTTGATTCACGGCGGCTTTTGTTGTTTTTTGTAAAAGGTCTACTAAACTGTTCATGCCGTTCGTTGGGTGTTGTTATTAATTGCGCATATTTTTTTTTTAGGGGAGGAGGGAAGCGGGGACTGGTATTCTTGTTAATACGATGTAGAGTTGTAATATATTAATTATTAAAATTAGTAAAAGAATTATTACTGGCATTAATAGTATTAAACTGTATCTTCTAACAAGTTTGGTTGTAATGTTTTCTATTATATTGTTAAAAATAGGGTTATCTAAAATATCTTGTTGCGTTTTATTTTCCTTATTGTTTTCCATATTTAAAAGTAGTATACTAAAATTTAAAAGATGGAATTAACGCCCTTCAGCGATTTAATTCAAAAAGAAACCGCCATCGCCAATTCATTTTCCCCCCCAAAAAACGATAACTTCGATTTTACATCAAAATACGAACCCACCTCTTTCGAAGACTTTATCGGAAACAAAACAGCCCTCCAAACTTTACTTAACTGGATTGAATCGCCTACAGAAACTGCGTCTATTCTTTTTGCTCCTTCAGGTGTAGGAAAAAGCCTCATAATAAAATTAATAACAAAACAATACAAAAAATCTGATACTTTAGAAATCGTTGATTTAACATACAAAGACGATAAACAGATTGAAGACCTCATTTTAGGAAAAGAGCAAACTTGTACGATACTCGACTTATTCAAAGATGACCCCTTGCGTAATAAAAAACCCAAACTTTTTGTTATAGATAACGCCGACGCAAAAATGACCTCGGATAAAGAATACATTAGTAAAATACAAAAAAAGATGGCCACGCTCAAAAATAAACACAATAGGCTTTTCTGTACCGCTTCAATAAATATGATTAAAAAACTCAACAAAATTAAACACGTAAAATTGTTCGCATTTACCAGAGTCGAAAATAAAGACCTCAAAACTTTCGTCAATAAAATAATACGCCTCGAAAGAAAACGTTCCTCAGAAGATTTTGGCGACCACGTTTACAGCCAATCCAACGGAGATGTTCGCGCAACACTGAAAAATTTAGAAATACTTTTAGTCAAAAAATCCCGCAACATAGT
>CETY01020433.1_pt1 | contig 10588 bp, 10 predicted proteins | sample 361551 | NCBI WGS metagenome assembly CETY01 (sample SAMEA2623135, study PRJEB7988) | marine metagenome | biome: marine biome (ENVO:00000447); feature: deep chlorophyll maximum layer (ENVO:xxxxxxxx); material: "saline water (ENVO:00002010), including plankton (ENVO:xxxxxxxx)" | depth 45 m | reverse complement strand
AAGTGACGCAGAGCGCGTGGAAGGGGGGTGGTCCAAATCAATCATTCGTAAATCGATGTTTGGCCTTTTACCTGATGACGTTATTCACAGACAGGACAAAATGGGATTCGTCACACCTGAATCGATCTGGGCAAAGAACGAATGCAGGGATCTCTACCTAAAAGATCTTCGAGAACTTTCCGAGTGCTGGGGCGGTTTGATCGGGCCGGAAATTGCTGAATCCTTTGAAGGTTTTCTAAGAGGAGAAAAAAAATATGATTCAATCTATTGGAAAATCCTTTGCCTGAATCGTTGGCGGAAAATTTTTGGTGTAAAACTTTAAACGCTGTAATTTAGTTCATTGGAGGGATTCCAGTACTTCAACCAACTCCTCGGTCTTTCTCTCTCTGCTGTGCTTGCGGATTTCGCTCTCGTCATAATCCAATTTGAATTGCGTGTCTTTTTTCCACTCCTCGAACCACTTGGCAAGCTGCAGGGCAATCTCATTCGGGTTGGTTAAACTAACACCTGACTTGCTCAGGTTAAGTAGTCGCTGGATTTCACCACTATCATCAGGGACTGCAAGTATAGGGCGCCGTGAGTTCAAGTAGTCGAATACCTTCCCGGTCAAAACGCCCTTTTCGTTTGGGTGGGATAAGACCAAAAGAACCGACGCACTGCGAATCCTGGAAAGAGCTTTTATCCTGGAAACCCTTTCCTCACACGAAAAGGAGACCGTCTTGAACCTATGGAGATCAAAATGCTCGACGAACTTTTCAGAGCTTCCTAAAAAACAAACCTTAATCGATTTCTTAGGAATCAAGCCTTTGGCAATACATTTTTCAATGGCTTCGAAAAGAGGACGAGGATTTCGGCTGTGACTCAAGTTCCCAGCATACAAAATTGTAAAAACTCCCTCTTCTCTATTTTGAACCAAGGGAACCTCATCTATATCGTACCCATTACTTACGGTATGTATTTTTTTCCCCAAGATTCGACCGAGTTCATCTGAAATCCCGTCACTAACAGACACTACTTTATTGGCTAGACTAGACAACATCCTTTCGTGTTTTGAAATGAGCTTTTGCTTACGAGGGGAACTGAGCTTCTGTACATTCCAAGAATCCCTGATGTCGGCAATCCAAGGAGTCCCGAAGCACCGAGAGAGTTCGGAAGCAATCGAAAGTGTTGCCAAAGGGTCATGAGTTGCTATTATGGCATCAAAGGAGTTCTTTTCACAAAGTTCAAATGCTTTGCGCCTCGCGAGTTTCCACCAGTTGTATGGCGTCTTGTCGGGGAACAGCCAAGGTGCGAGATTTCGAATGAAAAAACGATTCATTCCGGACGGTCCGTAGGATGGGATTCTATGCACTTCGGACTCCCTAACTTCGGGAAGCAGATTTTCATCATAATCCGGAGCATGCCGTGGCCAATCTTCGCATATTACGATTGGTTTCCAGTTGAGTTCAGGCAGGTATTTGCAAAAGCCTCGTGCCCTAAAGCTTGAAATGCGATTACGGGGAGGAAAATAAAAGGATAAAAAAAGTACTTTCTTCAAGATTCAGTCTTTTTCGAGTTGGCTCATGAATCTTTCAATCAGAGCACTTTTTTTTCGGTCATACAAACCGTTGGTCATATACCGCTCAACTGACTCCAAGTTTTCATTCGGCAACCTAGGATTATCCTTTAACATTTTGAGGGACTTTTGAATGTGAGGAATTACCTGTTCCCCCTTTCCTACGTGAGCCATTCCCTCCATCGGAAGCGGAACCAACATATCCGCTTCCCTGAAGTCTCCTGATACGGGTATGGATCCTGCGTAAATCGCTTCATAGTGACGATATGACCAAAGAGCGTTGCCAGGTGGTGCTAAGGCTGACTTAGCTTTTAGCATTAGTTTGAAGTAGGAAATGAAGTGGGCTCTCCCTTTTTTCAGAAACAATTGCTTTAAGTTCTTACTTGCTTGCTCTTTCATTCCCTCAGCATTTGCTCCACGCATAAAAAAACCACCTGAAAAAGAAAACTGATTGTCCGCTGAAATTTCTTCCAACCATTGAATTCTTGTATTTCTGTTCATCGTCCCATAATTCTCCTGCCAACTGACTACGGGATTTCCCAAGAAAGTGGTATCAAATGGCCTCTCTTGGTTATTGCACGGACTACCTTTGATCAAGTTATTGAATTTAGCACAAAAAGAGAGCCATTTATGCCTTCTGATTGGCAAGGTTCCCCAATTGAATTCATCGCCCCAGTTCTTTTGAGTCCACGATTTAAGGTAGGATTTGGTCATTGAGGCCAAGAGTTCTTTTTCGGTATTTCCCCAAATGATCTTTTCATGATCTCCGTAATCAAAGAGATGAATCTTTCTAAATGAAATTCTCTTCAAATCGTTCCTCGAAATATTAGACGGGATGCCGATAAAAAGGTGATCGACATTGTAGCATCTTGAGCCTGATAGTGTTTCAACTCCAATCGTCGATACGGAAGAGGAGCCGTAATATTCTCTCAGGAAGAGTTCCAAGTTTCTTCCCCGAGCGCCTCTGCCACTTCTGTGACCTTCTAACGACCCTGCTTCTATTATCAGAAAGCTGGGCATAGTTCAATTACCAGTTAGTTTTTTCGTCAAGTTATACATGCTTACAGCAACTGGTTCGACCGTTCCTTCGGAACAAAAACGAAATCAGTTAAAGTCTTTCTGTGAAGTTGGCCTTTTTCTCGGAGTTGCCCGTAATTGTCTATGGGTGTCATCCCCCCTTTGAAAAAGCAAAAGCCCCGGTAGTCAATGCTGTGAAGTAATTCGAATGGTTTGCAGTTTGGGTTCATGGCGTCATGGCATTCAAACAAGATATCGGGCCTCCCTATTTTAATCGTCTCAACTCCACCTTGCAATACGTCAGACTCATGACCTTCTACATCACATTTTATGAACTTAACCAAAGATGCAGCATGCTTATCAAGAAAAGAGTCTAGTGTTATTACATCAACCTCAAATTGCTCCAAGGATTCATCGCTTGCACCAGTTTCCACAGAGGCTGCGCCCCAATGATTCTTTGGCCTATACATTTTCATTTTTTGGGAAACTGAAGACAAACCGACTGGCGCTATTTCAAGTCTTGGCAGCGAAAAAGCATCCCTAAGGGCATGAAGCTCTTTGTTAAGTTCCGGTTGCGGTTCAAATGCGATGACTTTTCCATTCGACCCTACTTTCTTATGCATCCAGTAGGAAAAAATTCCTCTGTTCGCTCCGATATCCAATGCGGTGTGACCACTTAAATTGGAATTTAACAAGAATGATACCCCGAACTTCTCGCTGATTAGCCGGTATCTCCAGGCTCTATGCCAGAAATGTATTTTTTCCCAGAAGTTCATATTTTTTCTAAATTGAAATGCAAGCGGTTCACTGAAAAAGCTTCTTAGGTTTGAAATTAATGGAACCAAGGAAGGATGGCATTAGGGTCATCGGTTGCTTTGGGACTTATTTCATTTAAGAAACTACCATTAATCGCTTTCTCGTAATACTTCAGATATTCGTATGCCATCTTTTTTGCATTGAATTGTTCCACCGCATACTCCCTGCAGGAAATACTCGACCATGATGCGGCATTTTTGAGTGCTTCGCTCAGTTCGTCGGATTTGTTCGAGAGGAAACCAACTTCATTTGGTACAATCTCAGGTAATGCTCCGTAAGGAGTACCGAAAACCGGGCACCCGCAATAGAGACTCTCGATGAGAGCCAAGCCGAAGGGTTCATTCCATCGGACTGGAAAAACAAGACCCTTGGATCTTTGCATGACTGCATACTTGTATTTGTCGTTAACCATTCCATGGAATTTGACCCGTGGATTCATCGTGAAGCGAAATCCCATAGAAAAATTCAATCTGCTCCCTCCCAACACGTTTAGCTTTGCTTTATCTAGTCGCATTGTCGTGGAGATGGCGCCTTTGACGTTCTTTCTTCGCCACGCGGCTTTGCCGAGAAAATGAAAGTCGCTTCGCTTACACTTATCGAGGGAGTCGTTTTTCCAATCCAAGCCGTTGTGAACATATGTAGTCGAACCGTATCTTTTAGCATGATTTGAGGATACGAAAATCGTTTGTCTGTCCAGAATCGAATCCTTTGGGCAATTGCCGTGCTGGGTGACGACATATGGGAACTGTATGTCATCAGGAACATCGGAGTTGAAATGAACAACATCAACGTCTTCCGGAATCAAGCGTCTCAGGTCATCATGCTCTGTGTAACTGATGACGTCTGCAAAAGAGCAATCGGAGTCCGGGGCTGCGAGAAAGACTACTTGGTGACCGAGTTCACTAAGCTCTTTTGCCAAGCACCATATGACTCGCTCGGTGCCCCCATATTTTTCAGCAGGCAATCGACTCGTCGTGGTAATCAGAATTTTCATCGATCAATCCCTATCATCATCCGATGCGGCAGAACTCTCAGGTTGTTCATAACTATTTTGTTCATAAAGGCGACTGTGCTTGAAGAACGCTGCAAAGGCAGTTGATACGGCAATGAACAAACCGGGAAATCCATCAAGAAACCCGAATTTGAAGAAATAGGCTCGAATAAATCGCCAAATCGGTCTGAACAAAACATGGCTAAGCCTCCATTGACTTTTAGCGTCTAGTTGCCTCTGCAAATAAATGTCGGAAAAGTAGACGATTTTTGTCACAAAACTGTTCATCGAAGGATACGAGAAATGCAATAAATCTCCCTTCAGTTCATCTACTGTTCCTTCGACATGAAGTTTGTCGTGTTCTCGAGAACCTTTCCAAGTACCCAGACCTTTTTTTATTAGACGAACTTTTCGATCGGGATACCAATCACCGTGACTAATCCACCTTCCAAGAAAGAAAGATTTCCTATTAAAAGCGAATCCGTCTGCTTCATTCTTTGAGTCCCTCTGCAAAAGGCTTTGGATTGAAGCCAAGAGATCTGGAGATAATCTTTCATCCGCGTCCAAGCATAGCACCCATGGCTTTTTCGCCTTGGACAGGGCAATGTTCTTCTGATCCCTATGCCCATGCCAATTTTCCTCAAAGCATTTGACCCCATATCGTCTGGCAATTTTTATTGTGTCGTCCACGCAGTCATTGTGAACCAGGATGATTTCATCTGCTATTCCATCTAGGCTGTCCAAGCACTTGGCTAAATTCCGCTCCTCGTTGGATGCAATTAAGGCAACGCTAAGTTCGGTCTTCAAATTTTTCATGAGGGTTAATTCCAAAAGGAAATACACTTTTCGAAAACCTCGGAGGGCTTTATCAAAGACATGTCCCATCCACCTTCGCTTGGCGAATCTTTTGGCTGAATTACGATCAAGGGGGAGTCATAGCAAGGTTTCGTCACACGCGGATTAGTTGGCCCAAAAAGAACGACTACTTTAGTTCCCAAGGAGTTCGCCAGATGCACCCCGCCGGAATCGCAACCAACAACCATCTCACAAGACGCAAATTCATCCGCAAGCTCAGGCAAACTAGTTTTTCCTGTGAGATCATAAACCCTATCGCGATCCAACTCGTGGGTAATGACATGGGCGTCACTTGCTTCTTTTTTTGTACCATACAAGCAAATGCGGACAGATTTGTTTGACTCGAGAAGGAGTTTGCAGAGTTCAGACCATCTGTCGGTCGACCACCTTTTAGCAGGATGGTTTTCAGATCCTAAAATTATTCCGATCTTTAGACGCGAGGGGGTAATTGTTTTAATGAGCGGACTAAAATCAATTTGACCGTCCAAGCCAAAGTTACTTCCCAACATCGTCCAAAGTTCGGATTGGTGAATTCTAGTCTCTCCTTCTATAATCCGGGTGTCGGGACTGAATAAGTGGCTAAGTAAAGGTCTTGGTTTACCTGGTCGTCTCAAGCCAAAGCGATGGGCGGAACCGGACAGGAACGCTTCGAAATCACCACGGAAGGAATTCGTGAAGAGGAAATGGCAGTCTGGAAAAAGTTTACGGATTCTAAAGGCAACCTTCAAACCGATTGGGCTGAAAATGTTTCCTGAAGAAAAAAGCACATCTCCCACGCGAAGGTATTGCAAGAGGCTTTTGTACTGTGGTTTGCACAGTAAGACGAATTTGACGTCGGGTCTGGACTTCGAAAAAGCCTGAAGAATGGGAATCGCCATCATGATATCTCCAAGCCAGTTAGGCATTCGAATAACAAAAATAAGTTTTCTGGGAATAACCGAAGGAAGTAACTTGCGCTTCGATTTCAATCCAAACTTAACTTCGGGATAGTATTGAGTTTTCCATTTGGAATGACTCCAAAGCCAGTCGGGAAAACCGTTCGGATGTTTGGTTATTTGATCAGCTAAAATGTCATGGCTATGAAATGCAATGGAACGTGTCCCCTCCAGTTCCGTAAGTTCAATCTTCGAGCGGAAAAAACTAAGTCTCTTTGGGCAGATGTATACGGCGCGAGCTTTTGTTGCTTTTTGTAATATGTCGGGAAGCGTAGTAATGGATGCAAGCCTATCGAGAAACAAAGATAGGGTACCTTGGCTTCCGGCGTTTTGGTCAAACAAGATAACCAGCCAATTCCCTTTTCTTAGGAATTCCCTTGTTTGAGAAAAACCAGCTTCTCGTGAAAACATTTCAATTCCAAAGTTCAAGCGAGACGAATTAATCCATTGGTCGAGCGCTTTATTTTTGTTGGGTCTGTAGATTGCCCCAAGCCTTCTGCCCCCTTGAGGTCTGAATTGAGGTGAAGTGGCCAAGGTCTCAAATAGGCTAAGGTGTGGGAGCAGCAAGATCACTGGTTTTCTGCCCGCGCGCAATTCCCTAATCTTTTCCTCTGCCTCATTTGAATAGAGTATCGACCTTCTAAGTTTGTCTCTACTTAGAAATGGATAGCAGAGAGAGAAAAATCCCATTTCGAACATTCTCGCTGCTGATTCTTGAGCTATCCTCTTGATTTCATCAAAACTTCGCCGGGGAAAGGCATAATGTAAATTGGAGAAAAGTATTCTTCTTCTCGCCGACGGGAAAGAAATGAATAGCCGCCCCAAGCATTCGGTTAGAAACTCCAAGGTCTTGAAGGGGAGCAAGGAGAGAAAGAACCCCGATGCCTTAATCAATATCGCCATCTTGCCACAAATGAGTTACCCATAAGATCATGTATTATAACAGGCAATCGTCATTTCAAATGTGAAGGTTTTAATTATCAAACCTTCCTCGCTCGGCGATATCATTCATACCTTGCGTGTCGTTCAATTGCTTGTTCGGTCATGTGTTGGAATTGAAATTCATTGGGTCGTAAAAAAGGGGTTGGAAGGCATTCTTGAAGCGAGTGGCATTGTTGATCAAATCTTTCTTTTTGAAAGAGGCGGAGGTTTTTTTCAGTATTACCTGCTAGGTCAGAAACTTCGGGCTGAGAACTATGATTATGTTCTTGATCTGCAAGGATTGTTGAGGAGCGCGGTTCTTGCCAAGTGGGCTAACGGAAAGCAAACTCTGGGGCGAGCCGATGGTCGCGAAGGATCAACGCTCTTCTATCGGTCAGTTGGTGAACCGGACCGAAAAAGAGAATTACACGCAATTGAGAGAATGATTCCCTTTGTTGAAGAATTTGGAGTGGAGCATGTTGATGATAGGTTGAGTCTGTGTTTTCAAGTTTGCAAACATTCTAATGGTCTTGATGCCCTCAATCTCCCTTCAGATGAACGTTTAATTCTCTTGTTCCCCGAAAGCAGGCGGAAAGAGAAAGTTTGGCCTCATTTCCGACGATTGACGGAAAAGTTGGCTCAGGCGAAACTGGGCTGTATTTTAATTGCTGGAAACCATCCGGACGATCAATTTGAAGATTGCATTGACTTGCGCGGGAAAGTTTCTCTTCGAGATTTGCCTGTACTTGTCGGTGAGGCTGCTTTGGTCGTCTCAAATGACAGTGCCCCCTTACATCTGGCATCGGCTGTAGGTTGTCCTTTGATTGGACTGTTCGGGCCTACGGAAGCCTGCAGATATGGACCATACCCTCATTTTGAGCCCAATGCGAAGATTCTTTCCTCGGCTTCTGGGATCATGGAAGGAATTTCTGTCAACAAGGCTTTTCAAGCAGCAGGTACCTTGTTGGGAAATGAATACTAGGATAGTTTATTAGACACTCCTATAGGTAAAGAGAGTTGAGGATTTGCTGCGCTGTTTTTTTTCGCGATGCCCTTTTCTCCCTCCCCTGCTTGGCCAGCTTTTGGAATATTTTCAAATAATTGCTTGGGTTCTTGTAATAAGCAAATGACGCCCTTCGTAATGTGGCCAATGTTTGTTCTGCGAAGGTAGTGTCAGCTTTCTTGTATTCACCAATAGCTTTTTGGCATTTTTTAAAGACGCCCCAGAGATTTCCGCCGTCGCCAATCGGTTTGCAATCAATGACTTGCAGGCCGACTGCTTGTCCTAGGGCGGAAAGAGTTTCTTCGCTGAACGAAAATAAATGACCCGGATGCCATTTGTTTCTAAATGCCATATTGGGATACAGGATATTTGGCACCTCAATGATGAAAACCCCATCTTTTTTAAGAGATTTGCAGAGATGGGCCAGATCGCGAATTGGATGTTCCAAGTGCTCAAGTACATGAAACATTGATATTAGATCGAACTCTTCTTCGGTCCGGAATTCGGAAAAGGGTTCTACGGCAACATCAATGCCCAACTCCTTTTGGCTGTATTCGGCATAGGGTTGATTGGCTTCAACGCCTTGAGCGCGAAAACCTCTTGATTTCATCAGGTATACGAATTCGCCGCTGCTCGAACCGGCATCAAGGGTATTTGCATGTTCAGATACCAATGATTTGATTCTCTCGTACCTTTGCAAGGCATTGCCTCCGGCTCTGTAAACATGCTTAGGCTCAGGGCGATGAACACCTTTGTAGGATTTTCTGTATTCGGTTTTGTAGAATTCCTCGGTGTTCTCAAACGGAACAGGATCGACGAAAATCAGACCAGATTCCTTGGAAATGATATTTCTCAAGGGTTGACCGTGGCGATCCTTCTCGCTTACCAAGTAGCCTTGTTCGCTTCCGCTAATGGGGCATGCTCTACTTGTTTTAAGGAGTTGTGGCATCTTCGTACCCTAGCCTCAACAAATATTTCCAGCAAGTGAATTGACCGAATTGAGGAGATCGCATAGGTGCATTGTATCTGAATTCTTCATCGCGAACATCCCACTTTCTAAATCCCATCATCAACATATTATCCTACATCCATTATTAAACTATGATTGACGTGAACCATCTCCGGCAGGACTTAGAAGGCTTGAAGACTGCTGTTGCTCGCAAGAAGTTTGAGTGTGACTTGGATTCTTTGGTCGAGTTGGACATAAGGCGTCGCGAAGCGATATCGAAGGCCGAGCAGGCAAGAGCGGGGCAAAAGGCTGCTAATACTGAGATGTCTCAAATGAGCAAGGGCAGCCCGGAGTTTCTCGCCAAGGTTAACGAGATGAAGGGATTGGCAGGGAAAGTCAAGGACTTGGAGGCGGCTTCAAAGGAGGCGGACGAACAATTTCAAGAGGCTTTTCTATCGATTCCCAATCTGCCGCACGATACGGTCCCCGATGGAAAAGGCGAGGAAGATAATAAACCGATTTCGACTTGGGGGGAGGTGGATGGAAATTTCCCATATGCCGTTCCGCATTATGATATTTCTTGGTTTGAGCAGTTGATCGACTTTCCTCGCGGGGTGAAGGTTGCCGGTGCAGGTTTTCCTTTTTATCTGGGGGACATGTCAAAATTTGTACGTGCCTTGATTAATTTCTTTTTAGAGGAAGCAGGGAAGAACGGATATCAAGAAGTTCATTCTCCAATCATGGTAAATACCGCGAGCGCTACTGCAACTGGGCAACTTCCAGACAAGGAAGGACAAATGTACGTCGATAATAATGAGGGGATGTACTTGATTCCAACGGCTGAAGTTCCCGTGACTAATTTTTTTAGAGACGAAATTCTAAGCTCCGGTGAATTGCCCGTTAAGCGATGTGCTTACACGCCTTGTTTCCGAAGGGAAGCTGGTAGCTGGGGCAAGGATGTGAGGGGATTGAATCGTTTGCATCAGTTCGATAAGGTAGAGCTCGTTAAGTGGGTTCATCCGGAAAACAGTTTCGATGAACTGGAATCCTTGCGAAAAGATGCGGAAGGACTTTTGCAGAAGCTTGGGTTGCCCTATCGCGTTCTACTTATTTGTTCGGGTGACATCGGTTTTCCCCATTCCAAGCAATATGATCTGGACGTTTGGGCTGCAGGACAAAAACGTTGGTTGGAGGTTTCGAGTTGCAGTAATTTTACGGATTTTCAGGCTCGACGCGCCAATATTCGTTTCAGAGGAGAGGACGGAAAACCACAGCCCGTTCATACTCTTAACGGTTCTGCTCTTGCCATTCCCCGAGTTCTTGCGGCAATTCTCGAAAACAACCTCGACTCCGAGGGTCGGGTTAAGGTTCCCGATTGTCTGCGTACTTGGTTTGACAAGGATTTTCTATCGGGAGAATTATCTACTTGAAGTCTAAATGAATGTTCACGACGAATCTTGCAAGTCGTCGTGGCCAGTTCTTGCCGCGAGGGTGGGGGCTCTGCTTCCCCTTACCTCCCTGGATTCAACGGCTGTTTCGTTTTTGC
>CETY01029373.1_pt1 | contig 10600 bp, 10 predicted proteins | sample 361551 | NCBI WGS metagenome assembly CETY01 (sample SAMEA2623135, study PRJEB7988) | marine metagenome | biome: marine biome (ENVO:00000447); feature: deep chlorophyll maximum layer (ENVO:xxxxxxxx); material: "saline water (ENVO:00002010), including plankton (ENVO:xxxxxxxx)" | depth 45 m | reverse complement strand
CCTAATTCAGAAGAATACTGAAAGGCTTCTAAGGTATTTTCCGTTTCTACTTCATCTCCCCCTCGGTGAACAAATCCGTAAAAACTATAATCTTGAAAGAATGGATGCATGAATCTAATTTTTTTTTATTTGGACTATACTATAAGGAAGGAAGTGATTTATGGAGAAACTTTTTTTAGTAATAGTAATAGTTCTTGGTCTTCTGGCTCTGCCATACCTATACAAATTATCTGGTTTAAAGAAAATTACCAAACAAGATATCCCTCATGCAGGTGATTGGGTTGAGCTTACTCGTGGCAACATATACTTTAGATGGTTTAATCCTGATATTGCACAAGACCTTAAAGGCACTATAGTTCTTGTTCATGGTTTTTCTACGCCAAGCTTTGTCTGGGGCGGTCTAGTAAATCACTTCAATGATTCGGGTTATAAAGTCTTAGCCTATGACCATTTTGGAAGAGGCTTCTCAGAGAGACCTCGCGGGCCGTATAATAAAGATCTATATTTAGAAACACTTCGCGAACTAATCCTTAGTCAAAATATCAGTGAATCAGTTCATCTTGTGGGTTATTCCATGGGAGGACCTATAGTTGGCCACTACGCAGATACATATCCAGAAAATACTAAGAGTGTATCTTTAATTGCCCCTGCGGGTTTTAGTAAGTCTGTACCTCAAATGAATTCTTGGAGCACTATGCCAATAATAGGAGATTGGTTTTGGAGAGTCTTTAGTGATCGTCTTTATGGCATAGGCAACATGTCAGAAACTCAATTTAGTGTAGATCCCTTGTCCATAAATGAGGATAAATTTTTGCCATTATTTCAAGAGCAGCTTAAATTTAGAGGATTTAATGAATCTCTCCTCTCTACTGTTAGAAACTTTAATCTCTTTGATGTGAGAAGTATGTATGAAAGTTTAAGCCAAAAGAAAATCTCAATTCTCACCTTATGGGGGAAAAAAGACGGCGTCGTTCCTTTCTCCGGTTCTGAAGAATTTGAAAGAATATTTTCTGAAGGGAAGTTGGTATCTTTAGAAGAAGGGACTCATGATATTACTTACCGACAACCCACTAAAGTCAGTGAAGAGATAATAAGTTTTATTAATTCTATCTAAGGTTTGATGGATTTCAGTGATATCAGCTCCTATTCTGACAGTCAGGTAGAGTTGAAGATTAAGGAGTTAAAGACAAATAAGTATTTCCTAGCTTTCTTGTCGGGCCTATTTTATCCAAAACTCAATAAATATTTTCATCTGGGCGTCAATCAATACGTTAAAAGAAAATTTGATCAACATTTTCATGACTGTAATTCTATTGAAGAATTCCAAAACTGTTTAGCTCCTTTAGTTAAAAAGATGGTTCAGAATACGACTGATGGTTTCTCTTATAGCGGTTTGGAGAACTTGAGCGATAAACCTACTCTATTTATAGGTAATCATAGAGATATCTCACTTGATGCAGCTTTTCTAAATTATCTCTTGTACCTGCAGAAGATGAAAACTGTAAGAATTGCCATAGGAGATAACCTTCTTGATGGAAGCTTCGCTGAGGTACTGATGAGACTAAATAAAAGTTTCATAGTGCATAGAGAGATACAAGGAGCTAAGGAAACTTTAAGAAAACTATCAAAATTGTCTGCATATATTAATTACTCTCTAACGGAAGATAATGAGAGTGTTTGGATTGCTCAGAAACAGGGTAGGGCCAATGATGGGAATGATTTCACAGACGAAGCTGTTTTAAAGATGCTTTATCTAGACAAAAGAAAAACTGCACCTTTAGATCAATGGGTCAAAGACACTAACCTCACGCCAATTGTCATTTCCTATGAATACGACCCTCTGGATATTATTAAGGCACAAGGTTGGGTTCATCAAGAGCATCTAAATTTAGTTTCAAGAAATAAAAATGACCTAAACGAAATGGTATCCGGAATATTCGGATACAAAGGAAAAGTGCATTTGCACATTTGTAAACCAGTTTCTTTTAGCGGAGACAATATAAAGCATTTAGCTGAAATTATTGATAAAGAAATAATCAGCAATTATCGGATTTGGCCTTCCTCTCAAATCTCTTTGTTGTCACTAGCTAAATCCAATCCTGATCTTACTTACCACGACAATAATGTTAAGCAAAGTAAAGAATATATCTATGTGCAAGAAAGATTTATGGATCTTGATCCTGAAGTGAAGAATAGAGTATTGATGACTTACGCCCAACCATTGATTAATAAAGAAAAGGCCAGACTTGCGCCTGGCCCTTAATGCACCTTAAATGGGGAGTTTAAGATGCAGTACTTAACGGGGAGTTAAGAACTACATGGAAAAAGTAATGACGAAAGTATCTTCATCAGCTAATCCGCTAGAGGTTTCTGCACTGAAGTCACTCCATGAGAGGGATACTCCCAAACCTGCTACCGAAACGGGGAGGTCATAACTAATGATTGTGTATTCACCGTACTCATCGTAATCACCATATGTTACTCCGAGACCGGTTTCGCCTAGTGCAACTGAAAATTCAGTATTATCAGGAGCAGAATCTTGACCTGATGAATATGTAAGACCGAAGTAGCTATATCCCAAGCCTAAGTATATTTCTTCAAAATCTAAAGAATCTTCACCAGGATAAGTAAAGGCAAGGTAGCCTATATCGTAACTCAGTCCGTTTTCTAATTCATTGGCATAACCAGCGTACCAGTCCAGCTCTAGTGCAGCTCCGTCTCCAAATTCTACGTTAGATGCCCAAGTACCAAAATAGAGACCACTTTCTCCTGCTATATCGAATCCACCTGAAATGGCAGGTTCTTCAGATGTTTGGGTCATGCCCCTCCAAACGTAGTCATTGGCTATAGCAACGTTGCTTTCAAATTCAGCCGATTGAATAGCCATCGAACTTGAGAAAACTACCATTGCCATAAATTTATAAATATTTTTCATGATCTTTCCTTATAGTTATTTGTTAATACAACTATATCTATGCAATCTCTATGCCACATAAAAATTACTTTATTATTAAATAATTGCACTAATGTTGTGCGAAGAGAATTTTTTTAGTCCTAAGAAGGTTACTATTCCTGAATTTTTCTAATTAATCGTGTAATATCATGCAACTTTAAATAAGACTTATACGGAGAAAAAATGGATATAACAAATAAAGTAGCATTAGTGACAGGTGGGGCGTCTGGCTTAGGATTAGCTACTGCTGAATTATTCATTGAATCAGGTGCAAAAGTTATGTTACTTGATTTAAATGAAGATAATGCAAAAGCGGCTGCAGAGAAACTAGGTTCTAATGCAAGCTATGTAATTGCAAATGTAACAGACGAAAACTCGGTCCAAGAAGCCGTAGACAAAACTATTGAAGACTTAGGTAGCTTAGATATCGCCGTAAATTGTGCTGGTATTGGAAGCGCAAGCAAAACCGTTGGAAGAGATGGTGCTCATCCACTAGATTACTTCAAGTTAGTTGTAGATATAAACCTTATTGGAACTTTTAACGTACTTAGATTAGCAGCAGTGGCTATGGGTAATAATGAACCTAATGCCGATGGAGAGTGCGGTGTAATAATTAATACTGCATCCGTTGCTGCATTTGATGGTCAAATGGGACAAGCAGCTTACAGCGCTAGCAAGGGTGGAGTAGTGGGTATGACTTTACCTATTGCAAGAGATCTGGCCAGAATGGGAATTAGAATAAACACTATTGCGCCGGGTATCTTTAATACTCCTCTTATGAATGGAGCCCCAGACACAGTTAAAAATCCTTTAATAGAAATGGTTCAATTTCCTAAGAGACTAGGGCATCCAGAAGATTTTGCTTCTTTAACAAAGCATATTGTTGAAAATTCTTATTTGAATGGTGAAACTATAAGATTGGATGGCGGCATAAGAATGCAACCAAAGTAGATGGAAATTCTTGCTGATTATTTAGTTTTCTTATTAAAGGTATTCACAATAGCCGTGGCTATCACTGTGCCTCTACTTTTAATTATTGGATCTTCCAAAGGAAAAACTCAGTCCAAAGGAAAACTGGCCATTACCAATTTATCCGAGAAATTTGAGGATATGGGTAATGCTGTCAGAAGTTCCAATATGAATCCCAAAGAACTTAAAAAATTCTATAAAGATATAAATAAAAGTAAAAAAAAGAAGACTGATGAAAAAGAACCATCCATTTTTGTTCTTAATTTCAATGGAGATATTCAGGCCTCAGAAGTTGAAAAGTTAAAATATGAGATAAATGCAATACTTCTTTCTGAAAGTGAGTGCAAAGAAGTAGTTGTAAAAGTAGAGAGTGGAGGCGGTTCTGCCTATGCTTATGGCCTTTGTGCAGCTGAGCTGAAGAGATTGGTTGATAACGACATAAGTTTAACTGTCTGCATTGATAAAGTTGCAGCAAGCGGAGGTTATTTGATGTCTTGTGTAGCTACAAAAATCATCGCAGCTCCGTGGGCAATTGTTGGTTCGATCGGTGTCATAGCTCAGCTGCCTAATTTTCATAGATTACTTAAGAAGAACTTAATAGATTTTGAGATGCATACTGCTGGAGAATTTAAAAGAACTCTGACTACTCTTGGAGAAAATACTGAGGATGGAAGAGAGAAATTCAAAGCTGATTTAGAAGATTTACATGTCATTTTTAAAGACTTTGTTAAAGAACAAAGACCAGAAGTAGATACAGCTATTGTAGCTACTGGTGAAGTTTGGCAAGGTGAAGAAGCAGTCAGAGTAGGGCTGGTTGACTCTCTCGAGACTTCAGATAATTATTTAGTTAATCTTTCAAAAGATGCAACGCTTTTTGAAATAGAATATTTAGAGAAGAAAAATCTTTCTGAAAGATTTGCTTTCTCAATGCAGTTAATCTTAGAGAAATCTGTCGTCAAATTTTACGATTTAATTAATAGAGACCGTTATACATCATGAAAACATTTAAAGCATTAGAGTCGGTTAAAACTGAAGAAGGAAATAAAACTTCCATCATAGAAAAATCAATTAGTGACTTACCTGAAGGCGATCTGCTTATAAAAGTGAATTACTCATCATTAAATTATAAGGATGCACTTTCTGCTTCTGGATCACCAGGTGTTACCAGAAATTATCCACATACTCCCGGAATAGATGCTGTCGGTATCATTGAAGAATCTAATAATCCTGCATTTAAGGAAGGTGATAGTGTGATTGTTACGGGATACGACTTAGGTATGAATACGGCAGGTGGTTTTGGACAATATATTAGAGTTCCATCTTCATGGGCTATTCCACTTCCTGCAGGTTTGGGAGAAAAAGACTCTATGTGTCTTGGTACGGCCGGTTTGACAGCTGGTTTATCTGTCTTTGCTCTTGATAAGCATAATTCTCAACAAGGCTTTGATGGAACTAGTTCAATTGTTTCAGGTTCAACCGGTGGTGTAGGTTCAATTGCCTTAATGCTGCTCTCTAAACTAGGATCTAATGTAACCGCTATCACAGGAAAGGATTCGCAAGAGGAATTACTGAAAAATTTAGGAGCATCTGAAGTTGTGTCAAGAGAAGGGCTTTCAGAAATGACTAGAACTCCGGTGGGGAAAAGTATTTGGGATTTTGGAGTCGATGTAGTTAGTGGAAATATCTTAACATTAATGCTGGCGTCTCTTAAACCTGGTGGTGCTGTGGCTTGCAGCGGCATGGTTGGTGGCCCTTCATTTGAGAGTTCAATCTTTCCATTTATTTTAAGGGGTAATGCACTACTTGGAATAGATTCTGTAGAAATTTCTTTAGAGCAAAAGACTCAAATCTGGACTAATTTTGCTAGTGATTGGAGTCTTGATTTATCCCATACTGTAAGAGAAGTAAATCTAGAAAACTTAGATAATGAGATCTCGACTATTTTAGAAGGTGGCCAAGTGGGAAGAGTCTTAGTCAATTTAAATTAAAAGGAGACATCTATGACAACTCACCATACTGAAGAAGAAAAAGAAGTAATGCGAGAAGAAGATAGTAAGTTAGATGCTATAGCTGCTGTGGTTATCATACTCAGCTTGGGCGCTATTGCTGTATTTTGGGTTTCAAATCAATAATTAATCAATAAATAAGTAAAGAAGGAAGAAATATGGACGTTGTAAATTTTTTAAAAGATAAAACAAGAATACCTGTAATTGGAGCACCTCTATTTACTGTTTCTTATCCAGAGCTTGTTTTAGCTCAATGTAAGGCTGGAGTCGTTGGTTCTTTTCCTGCATTAAATGCTAGACCTGAAGAAAAGCTTGGTGAATGGATATCAATGATGAAACAGGAATTGTTGGAATATAAAGAACAAAATCCTGATGCTGTTGTTGCCCCGTTTGCTGTTAATCAAATATGTCATCACTCAAATAATAGACTGGAACATGATATGAATGTTTGCGTTGAGCATGAAGTGCCAATCATCATCACAAGTCTCAGAGCACCTAAGTTTGTTGTTGATGCCGTGCATAGTTATGGTGGTGCAGTCATGCATGACGTGATTAATATTCGACATGCTAAAAAAGCTGTTGATGAAGGAGCTGATGGTCTTATATTAGTTTGTGCAGGGGCAGGTGGTCATGCAGGAACCTTAAGCCCATTTGCTTTAGTCAGAGAAGTAAGGGAATTTTTTGATGGCCCAGTTGCTCTATCCGGAAGTATTTCACATGGAGCTTCGGTGTTATCAGCTCAAGCAATGGGTGCTGATTTTGCTTATGTAGGCACAAGATTTATTGCTACTCAAGAAGCAAATGCATCAGATGGATATAAAGATATGATTGTTGATAGTAGTGCTAATGACATTATGTATTCTTCAACCTTTACTGGAGTTAATGGCAATTATCTAAGACCGAGTGTTGTCAACGCTGGATTGGATCCAGAAGACTTACCTTATGCTGACAAAAATGATATGAATTTTGGTAGTTCTGGAAAAGATATGGATAAATCTAAAGCAACTGGCAACAATGAAAGCAAGGCTTGGAAAGATATTTGGGGAGCAGGGCAAGGAATAGGTAATCTACATGATGTTCCGACAGTCAAAGAGGCAGTTGACTCTATGGTTGAAGAATATCAGGATGCCTTGAGTGCAATGAACTCAAGCGCCAGAGCTTAATCACCTGTAAACTTAGGATCTCTCTTTTCAAAGAAAGCTGTAACGGCCTCTTTTCTGTCCTTAGTTTCGTGAGTCAACAATGTTTGGTCGTAATCCATATGCATTATTGATTCATCATTCTTATATACCAGGTTGTTAACGCTTCTTTTTATCATTTGTGCTGCGATAGGAGACTTCGCAGCATACAAATGAGCCATCCCAAGTGCTTTTTCCATCAATTCATCAGGCTTGCAGACTTCATCATAAAATCCCCATGATAATAAAGTTTCTGCATTCTCGTTTTCACCACCAATAACCATCTTTTTTGCTTTTGCAGGACCAATTAATCTTACTGCTAAAGGTAATCCAAGCCAGTTTAAATTAATGCCTAAATTTATCTCCGGATAACCAAGCATTGCTTTGGAGCTTGCTACGCGAAAGTCACATGCAGAAGCTATGCAAGCAGCACCTCCAAGACAATAACCATTGACGGCGGCTATAGTTATTTGATCAATATCTAAGATTGATTTAATAGCTGGCTTACCGAAATTATTTCTCCAAGACTCAAGTTTAGATGACAGTTGAGCTTTCTCTTTTAGATCTGCTCCAGCCGAGAAGTGATCTCCCTCACCTGTAAAAATAATCACTCTTGTCTCTAAGTCTTTTCTAAAATACTCTTGAAGAGAGCAGAATTCTTTCAAAACATCCTTACTAAGAGCATTCATAGCATTAGGTCTATTTATGCTGACGATAGCTATAGAGTCTTGCTTCTTAATGTTCAGAAATTCCATATCAGTCTTCCGCTAGAAATTTTTCAGCATCTAATGCTGCCATGCAGCCTGACCCCGCTGAAGTGATAGCTTGCCTATAAATATGATCAGATACATCTCCAGCAGCAAATACTCCCGGAATACTAGTTCTTGTGCTATTACCATCTGTACCTGAAATTATCTTGAGATAACCATTAGCCATATCTAACTGATCGACGAATAGATCGGTATTTGGTTTATGTCCAATTGCTACAAAAAGGCCTGAAAGAGTTACATCATTTTCTGAAGAGTCTTTTGTGCTTTTAATTTTTATACCATTTACTACATTATCATCACCCAGTACTTCGATGAGTTCATGGTCCCAAATGATCTTTACATTTCCTTCTCTTTCTTTTTTAAATAATCTTTCTTGTAGAATTTTTTCTGCTCTTAGTGAGTCTCTTCGATGAATTAAAGTAACTGAAGAACAAAGATTAGATAGATATAAGGCCTCTTCAACAGCTGTATTTCCGCCACCAATAACAGCAACATCTTTATCTTTGTAAAAGAATCCATCACAAGTAGCGCATGCACTTACGCCTTTACCCATATATTTTTGCTCACTATCAAGGCCCAAATATTGAGCAGAGGCTCCAGTTGCAATAATCAATGCATCAGATTCATAAGCATTTACATTACCAATTAGATTAAACATTTTAGAGCTTAGATCTGCTGATTCTATGTGATCAAAAATGACTTCTACATCTAGAGATTCAACATGTTTAAGCATTCTGTCCATTAAATCAGGTCCTTGCAGACCATCACTATCTCCAGGCCAATTTTCTACATCTGTTGTAGTTGTAAGCTGTCCTCCTTGTTCCATTCCTGTTATTAAACAAGGATCTAGTCCAGCCCTAGCGGCATAAACTGCTGCCGTATATCCAGCGGGACCTGATCCTAATATTACGAGTTTTCTTTTTATACTTTCCATAGCGTTAATTATATAGTTATCGTTAAAAATTAGTTATTCTGATTAGAAGATCTTCTTATTTAACTATACAATACTTTAAAATAAGATTTGTTAGTGGTTAAAAAGTCTCAAGCAACAAAAAAATCATCGAACCAAGCTGTATCGGTGTCCCGTATACGGCTAAATAAACTGATACTTGATTCCTGGCTAATTGTTCAGGGGTTTTTGGGTATCTTCATACTTCTTGCACTTGCTACTTTTTCGCCTAGAGATTCAGGCTGGAATACGAAAGTTTTCAGTGGGGATGTACTAGATAATCAAATTTCAAATGCAGTTGGTAGTTGGGGCGCTTACTTGAGTGACTTCCTATTAACCCTCTTCGGATATATGTCTTATATTTTAGTTTATTGGCTTTTGTGGCCACTAGTAAGGCATTTCTTTCTTTCAAGGCACAAGGTTCCATTTTCTGACATCTATACAGGACTTTTAGGACTTAAAATATTTGGTTGGGCTTTAGTTATTGTCTCTGGTTCTACCTTGTTCGCTTTGATAATGGAACCAGGTGTAAGTTTTCTTCCTCAAGAGGGAGGAGGCTTAATTGGATCAAGAATTTCTTCTATATTTATTATTCCACTGAGTTTTATAGGTAGTTTACTTTTGTTCACTGCATCCCTTTTATTAGGTTTGACTCTCTCCCTAGAGGTGTCTTGGGTTGCTTTGATAAATAAATTACAAGAATTATTACTTTCTTCGGGATCGTCTCTTGGCGATAGGTTGTCTAATTTCTTATCTCTTTTAAAGGAGAGGCAGCAATTAAGAAAGGAAAAGATTGAAAGACAAGAGAAAGTGATTGTAAGTGCTAAAGCAAAAGAGATTGCTAAACCTGTTGAAGTGATTAAGCCTAAACCTGCCATTGAAACTAGTAAAAGAGTAGAAGAAGAGAAACAAACAGAGCTCTTCGAATATAAAGAATCTTCTGCTCCTCCTAAGCTTTCTTTGTTGGACGAGAATAAACATCAGGAATCAGATGAAACATCTGAAGACTCTCTGAGAAGACTCGGAGAATTGGTTGTATCCAAGTTAGCTGAATATAATATTAATGAGGTAGAAGTAGAGTCGATTCAACCAGGTCCAGTTGTTATTAGACTAGAGCTAAAACTTCCAAGTGGATTAAAGGTTAATCAGATATCTAATATTAGCAAAGATCTAGCTCGCTCTTTATCTAAAACTAGCGTAAGGATTGTCGAGGTTATTGAAGGCAAAGATACGATAGGTATAGAGGTCCCAAGAGAAGACAGGCAACCTGTTCTTTTGAGCGAAGTGCTTTCAAGTAAAACTTATGATGATGCAAAAAGCCCTATCACCGTTGCCTTAGGAAAAGATATAAGTGGCTCAGCTGTAGTAGCTGATCTTGCTGGAATGCCTCACTTGTTGGTGGCTGGAACTACAGGATCGGGTAAATCTGTAGCTATTAACGCCATGCTTATCAGTATCTTGTATAAAGCGAGTCCAGAACAAGTCAGACTTATTTTAATAGATCCAAAAATGCTTGAACTTTCTGTCTATGAGGATATTCCTCATTTATTAGCTCCAGTCATAACAGATATGAAAGAGGCTTCAAGTGGTCTCAGGTGGTGCGTGAATGAAATGGAAAGACGTTATAAGCTAATGGCACATTTAGGCGTAAGGAATTTAAATGGATTCAATAAAAAAGTTAGCGATGCTGCTGCTTCTGGTGAGCCACTTAAAGATCCAACATGGAAAATTAATGAAGCTGAAGAGGGAGAAGTAGCTCCAGATCTAGAAGAATT
>CETY01196459.1_pt1 | contig 10602 bp, 9 predicted proteins | sample 361551 | NCBI WGS metagenome assembly CETY01 (sample SAMEA2623135, study PRJEB7988) | marine metagenome | biome: marine biome (ENVO:00000447); feature: deep chlorophyll maximum layer (ENVO:xxxxxxxx); material: "saline water (ENVO:00002010), including plankton (ENVO:xxxxxxxx)" | depth 45 m | reverse complement strand
TTTTTTTTGTCTAAAAAGTTTAACCAGTTACTTTAAGGCGACTTGATATAAATTTTGAAGATTTGTTGTACTTGTTCTTTGTTTTGAATTCGTTGAGAAATTTATTGAAGTAAGATTTTTTTAGTATATAAATCTCTCTTTTCTTTTCATTCTCTTGTACTTCATGAATGTGGTTTGATATTGGTTTTGATACTGTAGATCCAGCAACACTTTTATGTTCATTACCATTCCAATATGTAAATTGTGAAGAATAAAAGTTGTTATCTACAATCATTTCACCCTTCAATGCTATAACTTTAACACCATCTATAACTTCACCTGACTCAGTTTCTATTGTCTCGTAATGATGAACTAAGTTAGAGTCGTCACCATACTTAGAGTCTATTACTTTTTGTAGTGTGTAGTTATCTAATGGTAAACCAAACAAAGGATTGATTATATTATTTGTTAGTATTAAAACCCAATCATACAATGGATTTCCGTAGTATTCATTTGCTATGTTTTCAATTTTGAATCCATCTTGAATACTATACTTATTATAGAACGTTGCGTATCCAAATATGTTTGGATCTACTTTGTATCTACGAAAGAAATTCTTTGCAAGAGTATAATCACTTTCAGAGAAAGGATAACTGATAGGTTTACTATCGTATTTTATGTCTGGTATACTTGAGAAATACATTTAATACCCTTTACTTACATCATCCCTGAAAATGATTTTTGTTTCTAGGAAACTTATGCCCAATTCTATAGCAATTGGTCTGCCGTCACTGTATGTAGCATACGTTCCATCAGGTGTGTAGTTTACTGTGATCCTATTGATAGCACATGGTTTAAATTGTGCTATGTTAGTATTAACATCAGAACCACTCATAAATGAGAATCTGCATAGGTTAGGAACTGTTATGAATGTTTCGGATGTGTTCATAACATCATTCTTTTTATTCCTTGTTCTACCTTTGCTTGAGTCTCCTCGTCTACTCATAGAAAAAGTAAATCCTTTATTGTTTTCATTTGTTCCTCTTTGTGGTAAGGAATTCATTCTAAATTCATCAATTATAGATTTTATTTCCTCTGCTTCTATCTGATTATTTGCTATGAGTTTCCAAGTCATTCCAATTTCTCTAAGAGTAGGAGAATCATACAATAATTCTGCATTTGGATTGAGTACTATTCCTTCAGTTGATCCAGTGATATCATTCATACTAAGATTACCACCAACACCTGGAATTACATTTAAGGCAGCAGCTTTAAGAGCAGCTGTTATTGCTTGTGTATTAGAAGTAGTATTTCTTAATTTGTTTACAGCAAAGCTTGAGTTACCTGACAAGCTTGAAATTGCTGCTCTTCCTGTTTGTGTGAATGATTTTCCAGACCAGTTTTGTTCTATTTCATTACCTAAGTCTTGTGGCATTGGTAGTATGATACCTGGACCTAGTGGTGTCATGAAAGTACTTAGTTCATATCCTGCATTTTGTCCTAAATCATACTTTGAATGCTTACTAACTTCTTGAGACAAAGGTCCTAGACCTTTTGCTGTTCCTTCTAAATTTCCAAATGGAGGTATATATTTTCCAAATTGGAAGTAAACATAGTCAGTTTCAACACCAACATCAATATCTCTTGGCCATCTCAATGTTTCTTGTGATGGTGCTTCTCCTCTAAGAGGACCAACAGGAAGTACTCCGTCACCTATTCCTGTAATGTTATTTTGGTCTTTGATCCATGCAATATGTTTTTGTTTCTTTTCAGGAAATAATTTTAGTGCTTCAGCATTTGCTTTTGCCCAAGCTTCTCTATCAACACCGTTTTTAAGGTCATTATAGTACTCATCAACTGCTCTTGAATTTACTCTAATCTTTTCATTTAAATTTAATGCTTCACTTCGCTTCCTTTCAAGCAGTGCTTCTTTCCTTTTAGCATCTCTAGTTTTAAATCGGTTTCTACTACCCATTATAACACCATGTCTTTATCTGATTGTGTACCATAACCACGTATTATTCTACGTTGTTTAATTTTATCGTAGAATTTATCTTGAGATTCTTCCCAAACAAGTTCTTTCATATATGTAGCAAGACTTTGTTTACCTTTCACGTTTCTAACGAAGTTTTCTATAGGTAATAGTATTGCTGTTGTCCATTCGGTTGCTGCAAGATCAAGTAAGTAACCACCTACATTGCTAAGTAAGTATTTATGAAAGCACACACGAGGTATATCAATCCTACCATCCATCAATCGTTTTATACACCACACTCTCTTCTTAGGTGACAAGTAGTGTAAGTTAGCTCCCCAGAATTCAGTCCTTGTTGCTTTTATTACATAAACGAGAGGGAATTCATCATAGTATGGTAGTTTAGTTCTATATTTTGCGTTATATTCAAACAGATACATGTGACCTGACACTGTATAGTTTCTTATTTGATTTTCATCTTGCTGTTCTTCTGGTCCTTTACGGTCTTGTATTTCATCTTTTATAATTCTTTCTGGTGCTTTGTTATAAATTAAAGCTTCTGATCTTACTGCATTCTTATACCAAGTATAAGTTTGCTTTTGTCCACCAGTTTTTTTCTGTATTTTTTCAAATATTGTTTCGTATCCAGTATCTTCAGGTTCTAATGGACGTTGTATTTCTTGGAATCCTTGTGGCATTGTCTCATACTGCTAAATGATCTTCTGTTAATATTAAAAATTTCATTTGCCTATCGTCACAGTAGTTCTCAGCAGCATTCCATTTTGCTTTATTCTTAGCGAATGTTAGAACAGCGTTTCTGTAGGCTTTAGTTCTTTTATCCTTACCATGTGGGGGTTTAGTTTGTTTCTTGGGTTTAATTTCTACGATATATTTAGATATTTTTCCTTTCTTTTCACGAACTTTGATATAAAAATCAGGATAATATCTATGTGATCTACCATCTAGAGGTGATCTATATGGTATTGCTATTTCTTCACTCCCCCACTCTAATATACTAGGTGTGGTGTCACAATATATCATATATTTTCTCTCCCATAGTGATCTATACACTATACGAGTAGGATTGCCACGGTATTTACGTGGGTTCTTTGGTTTGTAATATCCAGAGTAAGCCATATATAATATACAATTCACATTTTATATTTAGTGGCAAGCAAATCAATTTCACAATTTATGACTAAGATGGGTGTAAAGGGAGGAATGTCTCTTACATCTAATTTTGATGTTCGCTTCTCATTTAAGCATGACGCACCTTTTGTTTCAAGATATACTGGTAGTGAAAAAAATATTATTGATATGATGTGTGATGAAGCACAATTACCAAACGTTCAGTCTGCTGTTGGCAATGTTACTGGTAGATATTTGGGTGAAGGTAATATTTCTTACCCACACACAAGAATATACACTGATATAAGTTTGGGATTTCTTTTGGATGCTGATATGACAGCAGTTAAATTCTTTCAGAATTGGTATGATTCTATCTTTAATGAAATGTCTACCTCAAATATGACTGGTGAATTTGAAGATGCATTAGGAGCAGACCCCGAACCAAGGAATCGTGTTAATAGAGTATCTTATCCTGATGACTATACATGCACATGTAGGATAATTAAAACAGAACCAAATGGAAAGTCTCATAATGGTAGAGCACCAGTAATTTATATGTTAGAAAACTGCTATCCATATGCAATTGATGCAGTTCCTCTCTCGTATGGTGCTTCTCAAATTGCAAGACTCAATGTTAACTTTTATTATACTAGGCACACTGTTTCATATGGTAGTACTGTATAGGACAGCAAAATTGACTTTTTGATTCCATAAAAGGGCAAAAATTTTCTCGGCACATTTTTGCCTTAAAAAGTCGCTATATATAAATATACGACTTGAATTAGTTTTTATGGCATTACCAAAGGTAGGGTATCCTACATATGAACTTGAATTACCTTCTACAGGCAAAACTGTTAAATATCGTCCATTTCTTGTAAAAGAGGAAAAAGTGCTTTTATTGGCACTTGAATCGGAAGATGAAAAACAGGTAATCAACGCAGTTAAGGATTTAATCAAAAATTGCGTTCTTTCACGACTTAAGATAGATACGCTTCCTAGTTTTGATTTGGAATATATCTTTTTGAAGATTAGAGCAGCATCTATTGGAGAAATGATTACATTGACTGTAACATGTCTTGATGACAATGAAACACAAGTAGAAGCACAAATCAATATTAACGAAGTTGAAGTTACTAAACCAGAAGGACATGATAAGAAAATCATGTTTGAAGGTGATATGGGCATTGTTATGCAATATCCTAGTATGAAACAATTTGTTGATAGAGAATTTTTAAATAAAGATCTTAAAACTGAAGAGGTATATAGTTTTATTGCAGATTCAATAGATCAAATTTTTGATGGTGAAGAAGTTTATGATTCTTCAACAACTACAAAGAAGGAATTCCGCACATTTGTTGATGGTTTGACTACCAAGCAATTTGAGAAAATACAACAGTTTTATGTCACATGTCCTAAACTTAGTCATACATTTACGGTAGTAAACCCTAAGACTGGAAAGGATTCTGAGTATACGATTGAGGGATTACAGAGTTTTTTCGCATAGCACTCTTTCAGAATAGTCTGGAGGGGTATTATAAAATGAATTTTGCTTTGATGCAATACCATAAATACAGTTTGAGTGAAATTGATTCGTTAATTCCTTGGGAGAGAGAAGTTTATACTACTCTTCTTATGCAATACCTTGAAGAAGTCAAACAAAAACAAGAAGCAGCAAAACGTAAATAATGGCAGCATTACAGCAAACATGGTCTGGAGATTTATCAGTAGAAATAGCTGGTAGGATAATGGATGCTGTTAAAAATATTTCTAAGGATAAAAAAATAGATGAAACAAATGCTTCTTCTGAAGTTAAGGAAGCAGCAAAAAAATTAAATAAATCTGACTCTAATTCAATACCAGTTAAAGATCCTGAATTAAGAGAAACTATATCTAAGTTATTTGGTGTAAAACTTGATGCAAAATTACTTACATTTGAGGGAAAAATTGATCGTACAGTAGAGTCTGTTAATATAATAGGAGCAGGAATAGTAGATGTACAAAAACTCCTTGTAGACCAGAATTCTCTTCTTGAAGCAAAACTTGATGAAATGGTTAAGGTTCTAACCATTAAAAATGATTTTTTAAATAAAGAAGGTGAAGATAGTGACGAAGATGCAGAAGCATTGAGAATTGCTTCACAAGGTTCTGATTATGGAAGTCGTGATTTATTACGTACAGTTAAAAGGGGTATGGAATCACCCTTTTCTGGTCTTATACGAGGAGTATTGAAAATTACCAGAAGGAGATTAGTACGATTTGCTGGTAAAGGTATATGGAAACTTAGTCCACCAGTTTTAAAATCCCTTATACGTAGTAGTAAAAACTGGGCTAGAAGAAGTTTAGTTGAAAGACCTTTGTTTTGGCTTTCAAATAAGAATGTAGTTAAGGGTCTTGTTAATAGAATTGGTGGATATGGTGCATTATTGAAACTTAGTCAGCAAGCATCAGTTGGTGTTAAAACTGCTACACAAGTTGCTGCAAAATCTGGTTCTAAAATTAAGGGACTCAAACCAGTTATTACTAGTTTGAGTAAACTTGGTAGTAAGGAATTAGTTGAACAAGCTTCTAAGAAAGGAAGCAAAAGACTTCTTAGTAAAAGTGCTACGAAAATAGCACAAGCAAAAGCCAAGATGGTGGTAAGATCTAGTGCTGGAAATCTACCTTTGGTTGGTTTTGGTACTGGTCTTATTTTTTCAATACAAAGATTATTAGAAGGTGACCCTGTAGGAGCAGTATTAGAAGCAGCTTCAGGTATTTCAGCTGGACTTGGATTTTTTGGTGTTTCTATGGGATTGGATGTTGGTATTTTAGGTAGAGATATCTCACGAGCTACAGGATTGGAGAGAGGAATTGGATATGAAAGGGGAATGGGATATGAGTCTGGTAGTGGTTTTACACAACCTGGATTGACAGTTCTTCATGGTACTGAAGCTGTTATTGGCAAAAAGGATAGAACTAATTTAATAAGTTCTTCAATTGATTTTTTATCTTCTGTTTTTAAAAATAGTATAACTCGTGTCCATAAAATGTTTTCAGGAAGCGAAATAAATTTACCCACTCCTATTCCCATCACAAATTCTGTGGATCGTTTTAAAACTAAACCTAAAACAGAAAAATTTAAAAATAAAGTAGAAACTACTGATAATACAATTGGTGCATTGAAAACTAGAATAAGGAAAGCTGAGAGTGCTGATAATTACAATGCAATTTATTCTGGTGCTAAAAGGGGATTTCCTGGTGCAGATAAGGATATTACAAAGATGACTATACAAGAGATATATGATCATCAAACTGATTATCTAAATTATCAGAGGGATGTCTTGCAATTACCAGAAAAGCAACGTAGTGCTGCTATGGGAGCATATCAATTATTGTATGTGAGAACTGCTGCTGATGCATTGGGTATTTCACGAGATACGTTGTTTGATAAAGAAACTCAAGACAAACTTGTTATGTGGTGGATAGATCATCCTTCTCGTGCTAATTGGTCAGCATATCAGTCAGGTAATATTTCAGCAGAAGAGTATAACAATCAATTGGCAGGACAGTTTGCTTCAATTAAAACAACAGATGGAAGAGGTGTGTATGATGGAGATGGTATTAATGCAGCACATAATGATATAATAGATCTTATTAAATCTTTAAAAACAAATGATAAGAGTTACAATATAATACCACCATTACCACCAGTGCCACAATCAACTGAAATGTTTGAAAAGAGTTCAATTCTAGAGGATATGGAACAATTAGTTTCTTCAACACAACCAACAGTTGTTGTTAATAATCAATCTTTTGGTAGTGTTAGATCTAGTAAGACAAATATAGTTATATTGGAGGATAATTTCTTAGAAAAATATCGCATGGCGAGGTTAGGAGCATAAAATGGCATCATTATCAACAACATATAGTGGAGATTTAACTACTAGCATTGCTAATCAAATTTGGATTGCTAGAAATGCTGCTGCTGCTGCAAAAGGAGAAGCGTCAGATGTAGCGAAAGCGTATGGTGTAGATCCTAAGTTCGTTCCTGGTGAGTTTATGAGTAGAGCATTGCAAATGCAAGCTACTTCAATGCTTCCTGAAAGATTTCAAAGACAAATGCCATCTGTAACGATGGGAGATCCTTCATATCTTGCTAGAGGTCAGCAATCTACTTCTGGGTATTATGGATCAAGTCCAATAGACCCTAAACCAACTAATTCTCAGACAATGAATAGGTTAGCAGGACAACCTTTTCCTTGGGTCGGTGTTGGATCGTCATTAAAGAATCAAGTAACACCGCAATCAAATGTGGTCAACAAACCTACTACCACTACACCAACTACTAAAAAGAAAGGGACAAAGGTTCATGATGAGAAACTTGGTAATTTCTTATCTGCTGTTTCATTATCTTTGAGTGCTACCATTGACTCAATGAATAATAAACTCAATGAGTCAGAGACTGCTCTTATTCAAGTTAAAGATGGTATTACTAATGTTCATAAACAATTAGAAAATAGTGGTGATACTCTTGAAGAGAAGTTGGATGCTATTATTTCAGCATTAAGAGATCAGAATAATTTCAATTTCAAAAAGAAAAAGACTGAGGATGCTAGGGTAGAGGAATTGCAGACAGAAGCAGAGAATATAGATAGTGGAACTAATCAGATTCAGAAAACATTTGAAGACGATGATGAGTTTGAACGAAGACAGGCACTTGATGATGAAGAGGAGAGAACAAGACAATTCCTTCAGGCGAACCAGAACCAACAAATTAATCCAATGCAGATACAAGATCCTTGGTCTGACGCACAGCAGTTGGAAAGAGGTGGTATAATTTCTGGACCTGATAGTGGATATCCTGTAATATTACATGGTGAAGAAGCAGTTATTCCATTAGATAATAATTTTACTCAAAGAGAACCAAGTGCTATTGATGGGAAGATTAGTAGTCCACGACCAAGATCAACAGTTGTTAATAATTATTCTCAAATAGATCAACAGGTTGAAAAGGGTACACCATCAATACAAAAATTTGGTCTCAACTTCTTTAATTCTGCTGTTAGAGTTGATAGAAAGGAACAAAAGAAGGCAAGCAATAAAATATATGATATTATAACTACACCTATTGCTACTATTGGAGGTACTGTAACTAATTTATTACAGCAACTTATTGGTAATTTCGGTGAGACTGGTTCAAAATTCTTTAGTAGTTTGATTGATGGTGTATCTTCATTATTCAAAACTGAGAATAGTATTAATAACATACAAAGTTCTGCTATTTCTGATTCTAGTCTACTTAATACGGATAATACAAACGTTTCAAATAATTTTGAAACTTCTAAATCAATTGCATCTTCAGATGGAGGACATACTCCGTTTACACATGGTGGTGCTATACCAACTATGCTATCATCAACAGTTAATAATAGTCAGACAAGTGTACTTAGTGAATGGTGGAATAAAGGAAGGAATATGAGAGTTCCTAATGAGTCTTCTGCTAGTTGGAAGACACTGATGTCTGATGATATGAAGCAGATTACTAAGACTAATAAAGCGTTTAAAGAAGGTGCTAAGGGTATAAAAGGATGGAGACCTTTGAAAGCTTTCACTCCTAATATGTTTAAAACTGGTCCTACTCCTGCTGTCCGTCAGTTAGTTGAAAGACCTATTGGAGCATTGGCAGGTGGAAGTAAAATTCTTGGTAAAGGTGTAGCAGGTGGATTGGGTAGTTTTATTATGGATATGGTATTCCCTGAACCAGTCTCTTCATATGATCAGATGACAGGACCAAATGCTTTTTATAATAATCCTAAGTTAACAGAAGAGCAACGTATTTTTTATATGAAGAGTATTCATTCTAATTCTGGTGGAACTAATATTCAGGTTCAATCAGCAGAACAGTCAAAAGAAAATGCTCTTGGAAGTTTGGATCAAAATATTACAAATTCTGCACCAATAGTAATAAATAACTCTAGTAATACAGAGAGTTCTGAGCAAGTCGCTATAGATCATATTGCCACTTCTGGAGATCCTGGTCTAGATCAATTCTATCCTTCTCCTTATTGATATGTCAGAAGAAAAACAGTTCGCTTCAGATTGTGAAATAATATCCATACCTATATGGAAAGTAGGTGAGGATAATGAGAAACCTCATGCTAACCTCATGGGTATAGCAGCTTCTTTTCGGTATTATGAAGATGTTCTGTGGCCTTCTTATGGCGGTAGTATCGTAGTAATGGATACTGGAATGAATCTTATCTCAACTATGCCAATTCAAGGGTTTGAGAAGGTTGTTTTTAATGTTAGAATGAGTGGAGAGGAAAAGAGTTATAATTTTAGAGTATGGAGCGTTACTAATAGGATAGTATTGGATAGAAAACAGTCATACACTTTAAATCTTATATCAGAGGAAGGACTAGTCAATGAGGGAGTTCGTGTTAATAATATTAGAGAGGGTAAAACGTCTGATGTAGTTAGAAAAATCATTCAAGAATTTTTTAATGTTGAGATGAAAGAGGAACAGGTTGATGAATCAGTTACTTCTATCAAAATTCTTCCTGCAAAGAAAAGTCCATATTCTTTAATTAGGTCATTACAGACAAAAACGGTATCACTCCCAGTAGTTCCTACCCAAACTTCAAAAACAATTTCAAAACCAGATGATAAGAAAGTAGAATCATCCCATGTTGGTAAGAATGTAGATAATGCCAAAGGTAGTGCTGGATATTATTTCTATCAAAACTACAATGGTTTCAATTTTAAGTCAATTGATGTGTTAGCAAATCAAAAACCCACCAATACAGGAGATAATCCATACTTTTATGGTTCTGGTAAAACAGAATATGAATCTACTATGAAGATACAAGAGATTCAATACGGAACCGAAATTAATATGATGAAGAATTTAAGGGAAGGGTCATACTCATCATTAGTTTGCTTTTTTAACATAAATACAGGCAAATATAATGAAAGGTTGTTTTCTCTTAAGGATACTTGGGATAATATGGTTCATTTAGGAAATGAAGAAAAGGAATTACCTTACGGTCAATCTGAATTGTCTTCACGTCCTACTAGAATTATGTCAACTGTAGTCAATCATGAAAATTGGAACATGGGAGATGGTATAGCCGACTCTGAAGATCCTAATCGTGATACTAAGTTTGAATACACTGACAATCAAATGGATTACCTCTCGCAATCCTATGCGAGATCTGGTATAATGACAACAAACCAGTTAACGATTTCTTTAACGGGACATCTAGAATTGGTTGTTGGCGACTTAGTTAATGTTGAAGTTCCAAATAATGTTCCTGATGCTAATAAGGAAACAGAACCTTTTGATCAGGAATATAGTGGAACATATTTGATTAAAAAGTTAAACCATCAGTTTGACATTTCACATCAAACCGTATATACTGTATTGGAATTGATTAGAGATTCTACTGGTATAAGAGAAAATTCAACTAATAATGACGTTATACTTTACTAACAAACAACTATGAAATCAATAGAAGACCATATAAAAAAAGATAAAGAGATCA
>CETY01108934.1_pt1 | contig 10609 bp, 13 predicted proteins | sample 361551 | NCBI WGS metagenome assembly CETY01 (sample SAMEA2623135, study PRJEB7988) | marine metagenome | biome: marine biome (ENVO:00000447); feature: deep chlorophyll maximum layer (ENVO:xxxxxxxx); material: "saline water (ENVO:00002010), including plankton (ENVO:xxxxxxxx)" | depth 45 m | reverse complement strand
ACGCCGAGCTGAAAACCACAGTCGCTAAGATTGATGCGTTACGCAGCGAGATTGATAAGATCGTCAGCGAACTCGAAACCACGGCGTTTACAGCATGAAGCAACTATATTTCCTAGAAAAACTGCTCGATGGGGTTGAGGTGGAGTGGTTGCCACTGAAAGATATAGCTGTACGCACTAGAGGTACAAGAATAACAGCAGCACAGATGAAATTAAAACATAAAAACAGCGGTGCTGTAAAGATATTCGCAGGAGGTAAGACTGTTGCTTTTTTTGGTTATGATGACCTACCAAAAGAGAATGTTAACAACAAGCCCTCTATTATAGTCAAATCAAGAGGTATAATTGATTTTGAATTTTACAATAAACCTTTTTCACATAAAAACGAAATGTGGTCTTATCATTCAGATACAAATGTAATTAAATATATCTTTCACTATTTGAAACTACAGGTAAGTTATTTTCAAGGCATGGGAAGTAAAATGCAAATGCCACAAATTTCTACTCCAATAACGGATAATTTTTTAATCCCCATCCCATTCCCCAACGATCCAAAGAAATCACTCGAAATCCAAAACGAAATTGTGCGGATTTTAGATACGTTCATCGAACTGACCACCGAACTGACCACCGAACTGACCAATCGGAAAAAACAATATCAATACTACCGTGAGCAGTTTTTTGATTTTGATGATGAGGTAGAGAGGATTAAATTAGGACAAGTTGCACGTATTAAGAACGGAAAAGATTGGAAAAAATTAAAATCTGGTAAGTTCCCCGTATATGGGTCTGGTGGTGTTATGACTTTTGTCGATCAGTATGCATATAATAAACCAACAGTTTTAATTCCTCGAAAAGGTTCTATAACAAATATTTTTTATGTTGAAGAGCCATTTTGGAATGTTGATACAATATACTATACAGAAATAAATACAGAATTAGTTATTCCAAAATTTTTTTATTATTACATGCGGACAATAGATCTTTTACAGTTAGATACTGGTTCTGGTAGGCCAAGTTTAACTCAAGCCATATTGAATGAAATTTTAGTACCTATTCCTTCACTAAGTGAACAACAACGCATCGTCAATATCCTCGGCAAATTCGACACACTCACACAATCGATCAGCGAAGGCTTACCGCGTGAAATTGAATTACGCCAAAAACAATACGAATATTACCGTGACCAACTTTTCAATTTTTCTAAACCAGAGTAGGTGAGTGAGGTTACAGAGTAAGATCAAGGGCGTGGAGATACAGTAACAAGGAGGTTATCTCATGAAGTTGACTTGTTGATTGTGGTCGGTATGTTTTTAACGGGGTATGATGCACCGCAACTTAATACTTTATTTGTCGATAAAAACTTACGCTATCACGGCTTAATGCAAGCTTACTCACGTACCAATCGTATTTATGATGCCACGAAAACCTTTGGCAATATTGTGACCATTCGCGATTTAGAGCAGGCAACCATTGATTCCATAACGCTCTTTGCTGATAAAAATACGAAGCAAGTTGTCTTAGAAAAAAGCTACAAAGAGTATATGAAAGGCTTTACCTATCCCGAAACAGGCAAAACAAGAAGAGGATTTTTTGAGTTAGTGGAAACATTACAAACTGAGTTACCGTGAAATAGAAGAGATTCAAATTATGTATTATCTTCCTAAATCTGTTGTTTCGGAGAGCCTTTTTACCTCAAAATGCAAAAATTAATGCTTATGAAAACTGAAAATAACGGCATATCCAAGTTTATGGCTATTTATTTTTTGTCAGGAATATTCTATATATCAAAAGTTTTTTGAGACATGCTTGTTTTTTTTAGTGTACATATGATTCATCATCTTCTTGTAGGTACTCAAAGGCATAAGATTAAGCTTTTTTCTTCTTTCATCTATATGACTTTTATTCCATATTTTGGGCGCACTCTTCTTATTTTCAGAGGGGGTTTGGAATTGAGTTCCGAAGATCTGATAGCCATGGGTTTTAGAGAAAACTTTATCAACGTATAAAGTAAAATATTGATAATCGCTACCTTCATCATGTAGAAAATCATGCAGAACATGAACAAAGACTTGCTGCATCATTTTTTTATCAGAAGAATGTATGATGAGTGTCATGAATTTATGGTAAGTTTGGGCGCTTAACCTACTTTTTTCAGGCCAACCATAATTTGAAAGCAAAGAAAGAATAAAGTTAGAAGATTTTTTATCTAATTCGTTTATTTTTTGTTTTACTTTGTCATCTTTAAAATTTTTTTGTATAAGTTCATTGCGTAAAGCTTGATCTTGAATAAAAAACTCATTGATCTGATGAGATAGAGCTTTCAATTGATGGGATTTAGAAGCCTGAAGATTTAAACTACAACAGAGTATAATCAGAAAAACATATACTTTTTTTAATTTCATAATATTTTAATTCCTTATAATATTTCATTCGTTATAAAATTTTAAACTAGACTTAGCAAAGCTAAAATATCATACTAGCTCATTGATAATACTTTACTCTAGAGAGTTGATTTTTATAAAGAGATACATGATATTGAAAACATATATTTTGCATGATTTTTACGTTATATTTTATTGTATTTGATGTGACATGGTCAAGCCTAAATGAATATTCTAGATTGAATAAACCTTCAGATTTTAAAAGTGATTTATAGCCTTGATCATAACCCGCAAGGCAAAGAATTAAGGCTTTGCTCTGCGCAGCGAAATAGAGCAGGTTTAAGCTCCAACCAAATCTATCAACCCACGATGTGGCGCAAGAAACCTTAAATTCATACACCACAATACATTTGAAATATCGACACAACAAGAAAAACAAGCTTACAAGCACTTAGTCAGCATCAGCGAATAAAAGAAAAAACCACACCATGAAGAAGAAAAGTGTGCTAAAAAATATAAAGATATCGAGGACTTGAAAAATAAAAGTAGAAACCCAATTTAAGTAAGACGAACACTCATTCAATGATTCAGACCATGAGGGTCACACCATGCCGATGCTCAATGATGAATACTACACACTCGACATCCAAGCTTTATACCATGCAACCATGGAAGAATTAGAAGAACTTGATACTTACTACCAGTCGTTAAAGGTGGGTCGTAAACACGCTCATGCGCTCAATCAAGATGAACATGATTTAATTCAAACATGCATTGAAAAAAGAAGAAATGCAGCTGAGCTAAAAGAAAAGAATATATCCGTTCAAAACGATTCAGAGCCATCTTAAAGACACAAAAAAGAGGACAGGTCCCTATCCTGAAACAAATGTGTACTATGGCAACGAAAGGAATAGTGTAACGACCCTCTCTACATTGAACAAGAATTTCTCAAAACTAAAGAACTTACTTTAATAGAAAGCCTTTAAAAAGAAAAGAGCGCTGTAAAAGCGCTCTTCTTCTAAATAAGTATTTAAATTTTAATTCAGATAGTCATGACTTATTTCACTCTATAATCATGCGTGCCTCAATTTAAGTTTATCAGCCATACTATCCATTTTTAGACCTATGAAGTAAAATATTGAGCAAGCTGACATCATGAGTCCTAAATAGGTATGCCCAAGAGGTGAAAGTGTATGAACAACTAGAGGTGAGAAAGCACCAAAAGTTGAAACGCCTAAATTTAAACCTAACGCTATGGTTGTGATTCTATACTTTAAATCAGACTGAACTTGATCAAAAATCACAGCTGGAGTAGCGCATAATGTAACTGCTACAAGAGTAGTTATCATCGATTGTGAAACAATGAGAGCTAATAGACCGCCCCATTCTTGTAAAGCATAAATAGGTATCGATAATAAAAACATTGCAGCATAAGTCTTATTTAAAGCTTGTATACAGCAACTATACTTATCAATAAAAAAAGCAACCGCCCAACAAGCAATGTAAAAAGCAAGATTAAAAAATATAGGCAGATATTGTTGTATAGTAACATCATGACTAAATTGCTTTGCTAGTAAAGCGCTAGAAAAAGTATTGGTGTACACAATAACAGATGTAGGAATAACCATTAAAAATATTTTCAAAGCAGCCCTAGGTTGAATTCCAAATTTAGTTGATTTAGCAAATTGTGAAGATTCTAAAAGTTGAATTTTAAAGTAGTAACTTAAGATGATATTAATAATTCCTATGAGTAATGGAATTCTCCACCCATAATCAAACATTTGACTATCGTTCAAATAACACTTTAAAACCAAAACAACTGATAGTGAAAAAATAACAGATATGAGACTGGAACCCCACAATACAGCTCCTATACGAGCTTTTTCATTTTTTTTTGAATCCTCCATTAAGTATGCGATTGCAGTGGGATTTTCTCCTCCAAAAGAAAAAGCCTGTATAAGCTGCATGGTGAAAAATAAAACTGTTGCGGAAATGCCTATATCATTATAGGTGGGCATACATGCCATAGCTAAAGTTGCAACTCCCGTCAAAACACTTGTGAAAACCAAAGCTGATTTTCGACCATAGCGATCAGCATAAAATCCAACAAAAAGACCACCTATAGGTCTGGATAATAAGCGCAAAGCAAATGTCATCCATACTAGAGACGTAGAATTTACACCAAATACTTCCTCCGGAAAAAAGCTCTCTGCAACATAAAAAGCAATGACAGAATAAATTGCCAAATCATAATATTCGAATATGTGCCCTAAAGCGACACTAAATCTACGCTTCCAAGTCTGCATCTTCTTCCACCTTAAGAGTTATATACAAAATTTCTTGAACATAGTCCTAGAGCACCGATTTCATTGAGTTTAATGAGCATTGAAGAAGTTGGCATATACTCGTTACCTAATTTTCTTTTGATATTAGATATTACTTTTCGAACAGCAGTTTGTGAGCAGTTATGCTTATAAGATATCTCTTTATGCGTTAAATTAAATAAAGTATATTCAATATATTGCTGCTCTTTTGGAGTTAAAATTATGTCTCCAAACTTTGATTTCTCGTATTGAGAAATCATATTCTCTTTTTCCTTATTTTCAATATGAAATAAATCATGAACTGCTTCATAAGCTCTAAGCTCTATACAGCTATTTGGGTAGCGTTTCCTTATCTGAGATGCTTGATAGGATATAACTCGAAATGCTCTTTGTAACTCTAAAAGTTCACAGTTAGATAGCTTTTTATGTACACCAATAGCTAATAACTCATAGCCTTCAGGTATTTTATTAACCAGATCAAATTTGTAAAAAAATTTATCTGTATAATTTTTTCTAATATGTTTGTGATAATTGCTATAGACTTGATCTGAGTGCGACCAATAATTCATTTTAGATTTGAGTCTATCTGCAACCAATAAATCTAGCCCTTTCTCTAAATATTCATAGTACCAACTTTGTATCATAGGTATAGCCATGAATGTTCCTTTCTCTATATCGTAATGTCCATAAGCACACTCTAAAACTTGTAAACTGGATAAATTAGAGTTGACCCAGCTTTGCATATCTTGAGAGACTTGCTTCATGTTTTTATGATGAATATTCATATTTGTTGTCCTTTTTGTGATGCTTAGCATAGATGCTGTCCCTATGTATGATTGATGTTATCCCTTAACCTATGCGCTTTCATATGAATGAGTTGATAATATTATGATGTAGCGAAATGTTCGGGGAACAGTTGTTTTCGTTTTTTAAGGTAAACCCTTTGTGGAATTTTAGGTTGATGATATTTATCTTTAATCGATGCAAAAATCTGTTTCACTCTAATAAGCGGTAATTTCATCTGCTCAGCAATTTCATCGTCTTCATACCACTGTACACGCAAGCCTAAAGCTTGGTCTTCTTGCTCTGATAAAGTCGGCTCTTCAAGCGGTTTAAAGAGGGAGTCATCAAACTCAATCTTCATAGCGTCAAGCTGAACTTGTTCTGCTTCGGCAAACTGTGTTTGTTTTTGTAAAATTTCCTCTAGGTGATGTACATCAAACACCATACTCGGATACTTGGTTTGTAAGCGTATGGATTCATATTTAAATTCGCTCAAGGCATCGACCATTTGATAGAAACTATCGATACCTAAATCTTGGGTATGACCTATTTCTAAAAGATGAAAGCCATGTTTTCCTTTTAAACCCAAATCGGTTTTTTTCCAATTGATATCGGCATGATGCGCTTGCATCCAACTTTTGTAAGTTTGCGTTGTCAAAGCATCTTCTTCCCAGGTATGAGAGAATTCTTTTAAGCGAGAAGCCATATTCTGATGCAAACCTTGTTGAATACTATGCTTAAGCCAATTTTTTTCTGTACCGGAAATCACCATTTTTTGAGTCTTAAAATCAATATAAGTGTAATTTAATGCATAAATCGATAAATACTGGAGATGAGATAACGTTTCTTGATGAATCAAAGCTAAATCTTCTAATGTGCGTTCCAGCGCAGGGTCTATATCTATATCAGACATAATACAACGTTTCCTTATGTATAAGTAAAAGGGAGAGGTCTAGTTTTTAACAACTATTTTTTATCATTAAATATGGTATGTAGTAAACAAATAAAAAACAAAAACAACAAAATAAAATATTTTCAGAACAAATAAAACTTAAAATTTACTTATTGACTAATAAAAAATCTAATATTTTTTAAATACAGAAATAAACAGAGAAAAGCAACGTTTACACAGATTGTAAAAATAGTACAATGGTGCAATAAAAGAATGAAGTCGAGAACAAGCAAAAAAAGACGCTTGATGCAATATTTTTTCCTTCCTTAAAAAAGAAAACAGCGGCATGATGAGCGCGCTGTAAAATGCCTGAATCTAGCTTAATGACTGCAAACAAGATTCAGGCATAAATTTATATGATCATCCCATTAAAACATAACACCCCAAACAACCTCCCTAGCCCTAATCGTCACCCGAAGGGCGAAGACCTTAGGCTTTGCTCTGCAAAGCGAAATAGAGCAGGAGCAGCTACTAAAACACGCTTCCAACAAGCGGGAGAGGATACTTTATATTCTGAACTCCAAGCGAAGTCGTATCAGGGTATGCTTTTATAGAGCTTTAATCCTATTACTCGATTAAATATGCATGAGCTTTACTGTCTAACTGTTGCTTAAGATGACGCCAGTTTGGCATCACCTCATTCAATAAAGCATAAAAGGCGGGGCTATGATTATGCTCAGCAATATGACACAACTCATGCATAATCACGTAATCAATATATAACTTAGACGCTTTCACTAAGTGGGTATTTAAACCCTTTTCTATATCTAAGTTACCTTTGAGTCCTATCATTATAAACCTCTGTAGAACCTTATTCAGAGCTCTACAGAGCCTTTTTTCTAGTAAATAAGCACGAAAATAGTATGTTGTATCATAAATACTGCATTTTTGGCTTTAAAAGCAATACATTAATTACGTCCCTTTTCACACCATATCGTGCTTCATAATCTGCTGATTAGGTTAGATATATAGCCAAAGCCGTTATATTTAAGGTGTATGGCTATGATTATTTTCCATGAAGCCAAAGCCGTCAATATACCCTCCGTAAAGTTTTGCAATTTCGTTTAAGGTGCTCTCAAGATTAAATATAAGTGAAGCCTCTGGAACAATAGTTTTTGTACAATAGCAAGTCCATTCTAAAGTTTCTTCGTCTTGCTCAACAGATGTATCAAAATCATATTGACGAACTTTTTTGGCAACACACTGACCTTTCTGCTTTGAAGGTACGGAAACAAAAAAATCAACTTTTTTTGGTGTTTTTAAGTCTATACCTTGTATTTTCATTTCCTTCAATATTTGGTATGTTTCGTTATAAGATAAAGTCATAATAAGCTTAATATATATTTATAAATTTTATTCATAATCATCTTTTTCGAAGAATATACTTGGCAATGGTTCTGGTGGAAGAGGCTCTTCTGAAGAGCCAATAAAGCATCCATCTCCACCCGTGTTCGATGGCTTACCATCGGGTTTATTATTAGGCTTAATATCAGGTCTCTTTGTAAACGATTTATAGATTAATTCACTACCATAAGTCAGAGGACGAGAAAGACCAAATGTAGCACCGTCCACAATAATCAAACCCGCAGAAAACATACGCTCCGTAATCGATAGCTGCTCTCCTGTTAATATATTCTCCCCCAGTAGCTACTTATTGTACATCCTTAAGAGTTCCTGTAACAGGTGCTACAGAGAGAATAAAATCGATTGTTTCACGAACTGTCTTTTGGAGCGCTTTTCTTTCAGCGCCAGGCATATTATTCAATTGTGCTTCAGTGAAACCTGTGACTAGAGATAATATTCCATCATTTTCAACTGTATTAATTACTTGCTTTTTTTTCAAAAAAACATACGCCAGCTCTACGAAGAAATGTAATGAATTATATCGAGCAGCATTCTCTCCTGTAGAGCTTGCTATAGCTGGATCCAAATCTGAAGCGAACGCTGCAAACGGCTCTATTTCTAGCTCAAAATCAAACCAATATGCTGCAAGCAATTGGATATCACCTTCAAGATCTAGAAGAAGTACCGAAGATGAAACTGAAGTTGATTCAATCGATAAGCTGTCACAAGCAATCAGTAGTTTTCATCATACAAATCACGATGAAGGAGCTCAGAATCAAACAGGAAGAGATAACTTTTCTACAAATATTTTTGTCTCATCAAGATCTTCTATTCTAGAAAGTTAGAGAAATTCTCTCATTTTTATTCTCATAAGAACAACTTTTGAGTTGTTCTTTCACGTTAAAGGCTTCTGTCACAAGTGTCTTTCATTTATAGTATTGAACATCTATTTTCACTTTGCAGCGATCTTTACGATGTTTAAAAACTGTGATTGTTTTACCGGAAGTCATTCTTAAAGCCATGAGATATACAACTGAACTAAAAGGAGAACTCTAAATGTGAAAAAGTATCCTATGCTGCTTAAGCAGCAAGACAACTGAATATCAAAGATTCATAAATTTATCCATGCTCAATACTAAACGCCGAACTAAAATGGAATCATTTAGATTTAAATCAGAAAAAATTTTATCTGTTCGGCACTCCTTTTCTCTTTTGATACAACGCAACATCATGTAATTTATAAGGAATTTTAAATGAGGAATCTCTTTTTACTTTTATTTTTTCTGTTTTACTTCTCAAAGTCTTTCGCATCTGCGCCTTTTAAACCGACTATTTTAATAGGAAAAGAAGAACCTCTTTGCCAAATAGCGCAAAAGCAATATAGCGATGCTTTTTTTTCTAAAGCCAGATTGCGTCCAATACTAAAACATCCAGAATTCACACCAGTTCAATTCGAACCATCCTCTTGGAACGATCAAATAAATCAACACTTTATGAAAACGGCTATCCATTTAAAGAACAAGAAATATATGCTTTTGTTTCAAGAAAGCTCTAGGGGCTCGTGGTTGGAGTACAAAGGTCACTTTGATGAATACGACAAATTACTGCATCTGATACATCAAGACCCAAAATCTTTAGAACAACACGTTCCTTTTATAGAAAAAAAGTGGTCTTCAGATTATGCTGATTCTGACCTCAATATATTTATGTATAAAGATAAACTTTTTTTGAGTCGTGAGCACGGAGAAAACTTTATAGATGATGACGCGTCGTACTCTATTTTTGAGTTTCAAGACCGTGGTCAAATCAAGCTAATATGCGACATTAAAACTTATCCGCAAAACAAACCTATAGAATTTCTCCCTTTCTTGATGACCTATCAAAGAATAGCAGATACGATTTTAAATTATACTGGAGCACGCACAAGAGGACCAAGTTCTCCAGCATACGCAGCTAGAAACAATAGAAATGCATACTTAAAAAGAATTTTTATGAGACCATGGTCTATAAATCTAAAAGAGAGCGAGTTATACCATAAACATCTTAAGGAATGGAGGTTTGGAGATGTTTGGAGTGATCGCCAATATGCCACCCTAGAGATATCCAAACAAGCGGCTTTACAAGAGCTGTTGCTTTACTATAACAAAAAAATGGGTTACAAATCGGCGGATGCTCTTCAATATGCCAAGAATGCTATCGATGCCTTAACCTATGCTCCTTACCTAGGCACAATATCCACACCATTATATCCTAATGATATGGTGAATATTCAAATGTTAAACAAGTTGGTTAAAGGGAAGTTTCAAGATTGGGATAAATTAGAAAAGCTCTCTAATGTAATACATCAACCTGGCTCTTTTGAATTAAAAATCCACCCGGCAACTTTTTCATTACTCATTGATACTCCAAGGCAATTAGATTTTTTACCCAAAAGATATGCGGTAAGCCAAATTAAAAGTAATTACAGCAAGGATTTATTAATGTATGCAAGTCATATGAACAACTATGATAGCGTTCAATATTTGCTCGATAATTACCCCAAAGAATTTAATACATCCCATTTAACAGGAGATATATTCAGTTTCATTCCAAGTTTTATGTGTCATTCCTTTTTTTATGACCTATATCCATTATCATATTCTAAAAGATCAGCGTTAACATATGCTGCTGAAAATGCATCCATTCCACTTATTAAACTACTTATTGATCACGGCTTTGATACCCATATCAAAGATGAGTCGGGTAGGCCATTAGATGACTATCTAACACGCAATATGCACCTGACCGAGGCTGAAAAAAAACTAGGTATTAAAGGTATTGCTG
>CETY01031612.1_pt1 | contig 10670 bp, 7 predicted proteins | sample 361551 | NCBI WGS metagenome assembly CETY01 (sample SAMEA2623135, study PRJEB7988) | marine metagenome | biome: marine biome (ENVO:00000447); feature: deep chlorophyll maximum layer (ENVO:xxxxxxxx); material: "saline water (ENVO:00002010), including plankton (ENVO:xxxxxxxx)" | depth 45 m | reverse complement strand
GTAGGTATAGACCTGAGCGGGGCGTATAGAGACATGGACGATATTGGGTCTATGATGTTTACTAGAACGCTTGAGGATTGGGCTAAGTTTGATATTAGTAATAGAACTAGGTACGATGCAACAATAAGCTCAGGACTTGCAATAATGGCGACTCAGAAGAACTCGTATATCCCTGAGAAAAAAGAGTCGAAAATAAGTATTAACTTTGCAAGGTATAGTAATAAAGGAACAACAAGTGAATTAATTAGAAGATGAAGGATGTAAAGATAAACATTTCATCTGTAGGATTCCCAAGTCAATTTGTGTCTGATGCAGAGAAAGCGACAGACGAGTTTGGATTACAGATTGGTCAAGCCATTCAGTATGAATGGTTTAGAAAGGACGGCAACTCTTGCAGATACTATAGTCAGTGGAGAGATTTTCATAGACTCAGATTATACGCAAGGGGGGAGCAGTCCATTGCCAAATATAAAAACGAGCTAGCGATTGATGGAGACCTGTCATATCTTAATTTAGATTGGACACCTGTTCCTATATTACCTAAGTTTGTAGACATCGTTGTAAACGGAATGTCTGACAGACTATTTAGAGTTAAGGCGTACTCAGAGGATGCATTGTCTCAATCTAAAAGAAGCAAGTACCAAGATATCATAGAGGGTCAGATGGCGGCTAAGGATGTTCTTCTTACTATACAAGAGAAGTCGGGTGTTGACCCATTCGCTATGAATCCTGCTGAGCTTCCTGAGAATGATGAGGAGCTAGCATTATATATGAACCTTAACTATAAGCCTGCTATCGAGATAGCAGAGGAGGAGGCTATTGATACCATATTCTCAGAGAATCACTATCAAGATATTAGAAAGAGACTAGACTATGACCTAACGGTATTGGGTGTCAGTATGTCTAAGACCGAGTTCCTTCAAGGCTCCGGTGTAAAGGTTTCTTATGTAGACCCTGCGAATGTGGTCTACAGCTATACAGAGGACCCTCACTTTAAGGACTGCTTCTATTGGGGAGAGATAAAGACAGTTCCTATCACGGAGTTATTAAAGATAGACCCTACATTAACAAGGGAGGATTTAGAGGAGATATCTAAATACAGTCAGAGTTGGTATGATTATTATAATACAGCTCAGTATTATGAGAATGATATCTTCTATAGAGATACCTGTACATTGATGTACTTTAATTATAAGACCACCAAGAAGATGGTCTATAAGAAAAAGATTCTTGAGGGTGGTGGTTCTAAAGTTATTGAGAAGGATGACCAATTCAATCCACCTGTAGAGATGATGGAGGAGGGTAGATTCGAGAAGATTGAGAAGACTATTGATGTTTGGTACGATGGCGTTATGGTTATGGGTACAAACATTATCCTTAAGTGGGAGCTTGCAAAGAATATGGTAAGACCAAAGTCTGCAAGTCAGCACGCTCTACCAAACTATGTCGCAGTAGCACCACGAATGTATAAGGGAGTTATTGAGTCATTGGTTAGAAGGATGATTCCTTTTGCTGATTTAATTCAGATGACACACCTTAAGCTACAGCAGGTGATATCAAGAGTTGTACCTGACGGTGTATATATAGATGCAGATGGATTGAATGAGGTAGACCTTGGTACAGGCAGTGCCTATAATCCGGAGGATGCATTAAGACTATACTTCCAAACAGGTAGTGTGATTGGTAGAAGCTACACTCAGGATGGAGAATACAATCAAGGAAAGGTTCCTATCAAGGAGCTTCAGTCATCATCAGGAGCGAGTAAGGCTCAGATGCTGATATACAACTACAACCACTATCTAGATATGATACGTGCGGTGACAGGATTAAACGAGGCCCGTGACGGTTCTACACCTGACCCTAACTCATTGGTTGGTTTACAGAAGCTAGCGGCACTAAACTCTAACACCGCAACAAGACATATACTTGATGGTAGCCTCTATATATATAGAAGTCTTGCAGAGTCTTTAACATATCGTATTGCCGATATACTTGAATACTCTGACTTCAAAGAGGAGTTTATCAATCAGATAGGTAAATATAATGTAAGTATACTTGGAGAGATAGGTGATTTATATCTATACGACTTTGGTATATTCATCGAGGTTAGTCCTGACGAAGAGGAGAAAGCTCAGCTAGAGCAGAATATTCAGATGGCACTATCTAAGAATGATATCAACCTTGAGGATGCTATTGATATTAGAGAGATAAGAAACATTAAGCTAGCTAATCAGTTCTTGAAGATGAAGCGTAAAGCTCTTCAGCAGAGAGAGAGTGAGATGCAGATGCAGCAGCAGGCTATGCAGCAGCAGGCTCAGTTGCAGTCACAGCAGATGGCAGCAGAGGCAGCTATGCAGAAGATACAGGCAGAGACACAGTCTAAGATGCAGATTAAGCAGGCTGAGATTGCTTTCGAGATTGAGAAGATGAAGAACGAGGCAGAGCTTAAGAGACAGCTAATGGCTGAAGAGTTCCAATACAGTATGAATCTTCGTGATGTATCGGAGAATGCTCTACAGACTAGAGAGACTGAGAGAGAGAAAGCGAAGTCTGATAGAATTAGTCAGCAGAATACGGAGCAGTCGCAGCTAATAAATCAAAGAAAGAATAATCTACCTCCACAGAAGTTTGAATCTAATGAGGATAGCTTAGATGGATTTGATTTAGCTGAGTTTGAACCCCGTTAAATCGCTCGAAAAAAATAACTAACTTTGTAAAAATCAAATTAAATGGAAATTAAAGTAACAGCAGTTGGTACTCCTGAGAGTAAATCAACACAAGAAGTAGAGAAAGAGCTTCTTGAGAAACACGAAGAGTCGTTAAACGATGAATCGGGAGAGACTAACAATGAAGTAGTGGAGTCAAGCACTGAGAGTGCCGACACCACACAAGAGCAAGAAGATACACAGCCGGAAGGCGAGATAGAAACTCAATCCTCAGAGTTAAGTGAGGAGGACGTTCTTTCATATATTGGAAAAAGATATGGCAAGGAGATTAACTCTTTTGATGAGTTGGTATCTGAGCGAGAATCTTCAGAGGAATTACCTGAAGATGTCGCAGCCTATCTTAAATACAAACAAGAGACGGGTCGTGGATTCGAGGACTTTGTTAGATTACAACAAGACTTCGATGAGATGAACCCTGACGATTTGCTAGAGTCTTATTATAAGGCCACTGAAGAGGGGCTTGATGATGACGACATCGACATTATGCTTGACGAGTTTGACTATGACGAGGACGTAGATGACGAGTCAGATATTAAGAAGATAAAGCTAGCAAAGAAAAAAGCGATTGCAAAAGCGAAGAGTTACTTCAACGGAATGAAGGAGCAATACAAGCAGCCACTTGAGTCAAGTGGAGGTGAGGGCTCGGGAGTTAGTTCGGAGGAGCTTGAGAGCTATAGGCAATATATAAAATCTGCTGAAACCCAAAAGGTTGAGGGGGAGCGTAGACGAGATTGGTTTATTGAAAAAACCAACGAGGTGTTCGGAGGAGAGTTCAAAGGTTTTGAGTTCTCTGTTGATGGTAACTCCGTCTTATATTCACCGCAGTCCGCAGATGCATTAAAGAAGGAGCAGTCAAATGTTATGACCTTTATAAATAAGTACATGACAGATGATGGTTTAATCTCAGATGCTGAAGGATACCATAAGGCAATAGCAGTTGCATCAAACCCTGAGAAGTTTGCTCAGTTCTTTTACGAACAAGGCAAGGCTTCTGCAACCGAGGATGTTACACGCAAGATGAAAAATATAGAGATGTCTGAGCGTACAGCACCCGAGGCGACAACAAAGGGAGGGATGCAGATTCGAGCTGTCAACCCTGATTCGGGTAAAGGCTTGAAAATAAGAAGTATAAAGAAACAATAATTTTAAAAGAAAAAGAAAATGGCAGTACAAGCAGTACCGGGATTTGATTTGCAGCCATCTGCAACGCAGATTCCCACAGCAACAAACTACATTACCGACTTCAACTTTTTGAATCAGTATCTTCCTGATACATATGAGAAAGAATTTGAGCGTTACGGTAATAGAACAATTGCATCTTTCCTACGATTAGTAGGTGCAGAGATGCCTTCTAACTCAGACCTTATCAAATGGGCAGAGCAAGGAAGATTACATACGAAATACACTCAGGTAGGAACCGCAGCAGCGGGAGCTACTCTAAACCCTACATTCCAAGTGAATGACGCTTTAGCACCTGCAGGTTCAACAGCAGGAGCTTTAGGAACACCATCTATCGCTATCCGTACAGGACAGACGGTTATGATTGTTCAGAACAACGGAAGCGGAAGCAACAAGGGAGTAGTAGTTAGTGTACCTACAGCAAACACTTTCCAAGTAGCCCTGTATGAGGCGGGAGGTCTTGTTACAGCGGGTACAGGAGTAGGTAACTCTGATGTTACAGTATTCATCTACGGTTCTGAGTTCAGAAAAGGAACAGTTGGAATGGCAGGTTCCTTAGAGGCTGACGACATGATTTTCGATAACTCTCCAATTATCTTAAAAGATAAGTATGAGGTATCAGGTTCTGACATGGCACAGATTGGATGGATTGAAGTACAGACAGAGAACGGAGCTACAGGATACTTGTGGTATTTGAAGTCTGAGCACGAGACTCGTCTACGTTTTGACGACTATCTTGAGACTGCAATGATTGAGGCAGTTCCCGCAGCAGCAGGTTCAGCAGCGTCTAACGCAGGAGCAGGAGCAGGTATGAACGCATCGTTTGGTAACAAAGGTTCTGAAGGTATCTTCTACGTAGTAGAGAACCGAGGAAATGTATGGGGCGGTGGAAACCCTGTCGCACTTGCAGACTTCGATGCTGTTATCTCACGTCTTGACAAGCAAGGTGCTATCGAGGAGAATGTTATCTTCCTAGACCGACAGTTTGGATTCGACATTGATGATATGTTAGCAGCTCAGAACTCTTATGGTGCAGGTGGTACATCTTACGGATTGTTTGACAATGACGAAGAGATGGCACTTAACCTTGGATTCACAGGATTCCGAAGAGGATATGACTTCTACAAGTCTGATTGGAAATACTTGAACGACCCAACAATGAGAGGTGGACTTCCAACAGGAGCTAACTCAGGACGTGTAAACGGACTATTAGTACCTGCAGGTTCAACTACTGTATATGACCAAATCATGGGTAAGAATGCTAAGCGTCCTTTCCTTCACGTACGTTACAGAGCTTCAGAGACTGAAGACAGACGATACAAGACTTGGATTACAGGTTCAGCCGGAGGGGCTCGTACTTCTGACTTAGATGCAATGGAAGTAAACTTCCTTTCTGAGAGAGCAGTATGTACTCTAGGAGCGAACAACTTCTTCTTATTCCAAGAGTAAGAGTAGTTACTACAATACAAGGGAGTGTCTTAGGGCACTCCCTATTTTTTAAAAATTAAATTTTATCTAATGCAAAAGAAAGAGAAATATACAGACAAAGCCTATAGGCTTAAAAAACAAAACTCCCCACTTACGTTTATGTTACCAACCCGTAATACTAAACGATATCCACTACTATGGTTTGATGAAGAGACAGGGGTAAACAAACCATTAAGATACGCACGAAATCAGAAGACTCCATTTGAGGATGAGCAGGACGGCAATGCAATTGTTGAGCCTATAATCTTTGAGGATGGTATGCTTTACGTGCCAAAAAATAATCAGGTACTTCAGAAGTTCTTATACTATCATCCAATGAATGGGTTAAAGTATGAAGAGATTAACGATGAGAAGGATGCATCAGAAGATGTAGAGTTCTTGAACCTAGAGGTTGATGCATTGATTGAGGCACGACAGCTAAGTATCGAGCAGCTTGAGAGTATCTCTGCTGTATTATTTGGTGTAGATGTATCAAAGATTTCTACAGCCGAGATGAAGCGAGACATACTTGTGTACGCTCGTAACTATCCTGAAGAGTTCTTAGACGTTGTTAGAGACCCTGAGCTGAAGCTACAGTCAAAGGTGATGATGATGTTTGATAAAGGAATCATTCAGTTTAGAAAGAATCAGAAGGAGGTATGGTATAATACCACTACAAATAAAAAGAAGCTACTTACAGTTCCTTTCGGAGAGGACGGTCACTTCACTGTCGCTACTTATTTCAAGAGCGATGAGGGTGTAGAGGCACTGAAGGTTTTAGAGAAGCTATTATAATTTTTTTATTTGGCATATTATTTGTACATTTGTAATCCTCATAACGAATGTTTGAATGTTTATTTAAGCAAGAAGGGACCTAAACAGGTCCCTTTTTTTATGTATCTTTGTGCTGAGAATATTCTCACATAATTTGCTAATTTTTTTTATCATGCAAAAGTTTTTATCTATTCCTATCACAGCGACAGGAGAAACATCACAGCTTGTTGCTGTTGATGGTATTGTTCTAATCGAGCAAGCGAGCACCACTACGGTTACTATTACTTACGGAAATGCAGCAGCACAGGATGTTGTTACATTAACCCACGGTACTATGGCCGCTAACAATGTAACTGTAAGAGACCGTATTCAGGACTCTGTAATTGCAGCACTTCAGACTTCTTGGACTAATCCAAAGTATGACGTAAGCCTTTCAGGTTTATCTCTAGCTGCAGGTGGAGCAGTAACCATTACAGGAATTGCTATCGCATAATACAAATAAGTATTGACACGAACAGGAGAGGGCTTTTAAGGAGCCCTCTTTTTTTTTCATTATCTTTGTGTAAACAATAAAGATGATTAACTCAGTAAGGAATACGGTACTGTCCGTTTTAAACAAAAACAACTACGGTTACATATCCCCATCAGACTTCAATCTGTTTGCTAAGCAGGCTCAGCTAGATATCTTTGATGATTACTTCTATCAGTATAACTATCAGATAAATAAAGAGAATGCTAGACAGTCAGGTACAGGACTAGCTGATATTAAGAAGGGGTATGAGGAAGTGATTGAGATTTTTTCAGAGACAAAATACCTTACAAATAATAGTAACAATACATTCTTTTTACCCGCACCCGCATATACGAGTGATGACTACTACCTTATTAATAAGGTATTGGGTTATGAGACAACGATTGCAACAGGAACAATAACAACCGTCTCTGCAACGCAGCTTATAGATGTTAATGCGACATTTAAAGCGATAGATGTTCAGGCAGGTGATATTGTTTTTAATCTTTTACCGGCAGCACCAACACACGCTACCGTAACTAATGTAGTTAATGGCACAACACTAGACCTATCTACAGGGATATTTAATGGTGTAGCAAACCTTGGTGCGGCATATGTTATATTTAAACCTAAGCAGAATGAGCTTGAGAAGGTTACACATTCTAAGATTACAATGCTTAACAACTCTATGCTGACAGCACCAAGTAGAATGTTTCCTGCGTATACGCAAGAGGCATCGTTGCTAACTGCATTCCCATCAACACTAACAGAGGGAATACTTTGTCAGTACATAAGATATCCTAAGGACCCTAAGTGGACGTATGTAACACTAACAAACGGTGAGCCAATGTTTGATTCTACTCAGCCTGACTTCCAAGACTTTGAGTTGAGTAACGATGACCAAGTAGAGCTAGTCAATAAGATACTTCAGTATGCAGGAATGTCTATAAGAGAGATTGAGGCAGTGCAGTTTGGTAAAGGAGAGGAAACAATGAATGACCAAAAAGAAAGATAATGGCGTATATATCACAATACCAATACTACGAGAATGATGGCAAGAATCCTGAGGATGCTAATTGGGGCTCCTATCAGTATGTCAGCCTATATGATATTGTAAATAACTATATGCTGATGTACTCAGGGAACCACTCGATAGTTAATAACGAGGAGAGATACAAGATATTGTTCCACGCAAAGCGAGGGATTCAGGAGTTAAACTATGATGCGTTCAAAGAGATTAAGGTACTACAGCTAAATGTAGACGATGCCTTGAGGTTTGTTCTACCACCTGACTATGTCAATTGGGTTAGGGTATCACTGTACAAGGATGGATTGATTCGGCCTTTGACAGAGAATATTCAAATCAATAGCTCGAGTGCTTACCTACAGGACAATAACTATAAGATATTATTTGACCAAGACGGAAACGTATTGAAGCCTGAGTTCTCTAACCTTGATATGGATAGGATTACAGGCACACAGAAGAGCATATACCTTAACGAGGCTAGTCCTTTTCACGGTGCTGAGGGTTATAACTACGATGGGTATTGGTACTTTGACTACGGCATAGGGGCGTTCTATGGCCTTAATACAGAGACGGCTAATGCTAACCCTACCTTCAAGATAGATAAACGCTCAGGCGTAATAAACTTTGACTCCTCTATGTCGGGTGAGTCGTGCATACTAGAGTATGTATCTGATGGTATGGAGAATGGGGCAGACACATTGGTTCAGGTAAACAAGTTATTTGAGCAGTACATATACTCTTACATCACGTATGAGGTTTTAAATTCAAAGCTCAACACACAGGAGTATGTAATTGCTAGAGCTCGCAGGAAGAAAAGTGCAGAGCTACGCAATGCTAAAATCAGAATAAGTAATATTCACCCCGGAAGATTATTAATGAATCTTCGAGGGCGTGATAAATGGATGAAATAGATGGCTAATACAAAGCGACATTTTATATCGGGCAAAATGAATAAGGGTGTCGATGAAAGACTCGTACCCAATGGAGAATATATTGATGCCTTAAACGTAAGACTTGGTTCTACTGAGCAGTCAGAGATAGGCTCGGTAGAGAACTCAAAGGGTAACACTCAGCTTACAACACTTGAGTTTGACGGCAATCCTTTAAGCAGTAACGCTCGATGTATTGGTGCTTTTGAGGACGGAACTCGTGAGACTATATATTGGTTTATTCATGACCGTAGCTTTACAGGTATTAATCCTGCAGGGGCTACATTAGATTTGATAGTCTCATTAAATGTAAAGGAGGATATACTAACGTATCATGTTATAAGTACGTCAGTATTAAACTTTAACCCTACATACCTTATAACAGGTATAGATATGGTAGAGGACTTCTTATTCTTTACTGATGACTATAACGCCCCTAGGTTTATTGATATCAATAAGAACTATGCCGAGCCATCAGGAGGGGCAGACCAATTCACTGCAGAAGAATTGCTTGTAATAAAGAAGCCGCCTGCTACAGCTCCAACCATACAGACGCAAACTATTCCGGGGAATGAAGATTTTATAAAGGATAGGTTTGTTTGTTTTGCTTATAGATATAGGTATGAGAACAATCAGTATTCAGCTACATCTCAGTTTTCAAATCCTGCATTTGAGCCTGACTTTTTTAATGTTACTATTAGCACTTTCTTAAATGAAGGAATGCAAAATAATGACAATAATGTAAAAATAACTTTAAACACAGGCGGTCCACTCGTTAAAGGTTTTGACTTGTTGTACAAGGAGTCAACTAGCAATGTTGTAAAAGTAATAGAAAAGTTTGATAAAGCAGCAGATGGTATTGCCGATAACACATCTTATACTTATGATTTTTCAAATTATAAAATATTTACAGTTTTACCCGATTCTGAATTACTAAGATTATATGACAATGTGCCTAGGTTTGCTCAGGCACAAACCATAATGGGTAATAGATTGGTTTATGGAAACTATGTGGAGGGCTATAATTTAAAGGATAAAAATAATAACTCGTTAAACCTAGATTATACAGCTTCATTGGTGACAGAAGAAATATCAACTGCAAACATTAATGCGTCCACTCCGCTCTCTCAGGGCTTTTACACTGCAGACCCTACATTAGGTGCGGGAGGTATTCTTGTAAATGATTCTATTTTTAGTATTGATTTGTCAGGCTTAGAATTAAAAGTTGGCTCAGTTATATCTCTTGAGTTTACATTTGCTCATGGTGCATTTTCAAGTAATCCGGGAATGACCCAACAACAAGGACCTACAGATGTGGTATTTGAATACACCCTAGTTGAAACCTTTTTAACAGATGGTGTATCTACCGCTGCACACAAGTTGGCAACCAACACGGATTTTTTAAATAAGCTCGGAACATCATTACCGGGAGGAACCATAAAGCCTGTATATGATGCTGCTAATCCTACATCATGTGATGGATTTACATTGACAGATATATTTAATTGTGCCGTTCAGAATATTTTAGATGCAGGCCTTCTTACTGAGAGGACTAAATTTGAAGGGGGATTTGCCAACATACCTGCCGCACCAAACCAAGGTATCGGTAGTGTTTTAGTTGCGGGTGCGGTGGGTAGTGATATAATTAATATTCAGGTACCTGCAATGCGAAGAGTTAATAATGTAGCGGGCCCAACTGCTGATACATATGAATACTTTAGTGTTAGTTCTCCTAACAATAGATTTAGTTCTACTAAAACCCCTATGAGTCTTCATAGTAATAGAAATTATGAGGTGGGTCTTATATATACAGATGAGTTTAACAGAGCAACTACAGCATTGGTTAGCACCAATAACTCAGTTAATGTGCCCTGCTCTAATTCATTATTTAAAAATAGTATTCAAGTTAACATACCTCCTGCACAGCTTGCACCTTCTTTTGCTACACGATATAAATTCTGCATTAAAGCAGATAGAGAGGGATACAACACTATCTATTCAAATTTTTATGTGCAAGACCCAAGCACGGGTGATACATACATATTGCTTGAAGGAGA
>CETY01122939.1_pt1 | contig 10688 bp, 12 predicted proteins | sample 361551 | NCBI WGS metagenome assembly CETY01 (sample SAMEA2623135, study PRJEB7988) | marine metagenome | biome: marine biome (ENVO:00000447); feature: deep chlorophyll maximum layer (ENVO:xxxxxxxx); material: "saline water (ENVO:00002010), including plankton (ENVO:xxxxxxxx)" | depth 45 m | reverse complement strand
GACTATATTTGAAATTAACGATTTGCAATAATTATTTTATCTTATATGAGACAAAAAGAGAAATATTACGGATTTTTTCCATATTCTATATGTGGGAATAGTAATTTAGATGATAAATCGGATGATTTTCAAGAAGATTATGAACTTAAAGAAACAGAAAAACCTCTAAAGGCACTTAATGGAAGAAAAGCGCCGTATGATGTTTTTGAAGACTATCCTGAGATAAAAGATCCGTTATCGGATATTCACAAGATTGAAAGAACACACTCAAAAACAGTAAAGAAGGGTAAGCTAATTCACAAATATAACTATAATCATAGTCGTACTATTACTGTGTATGAGAAAAAGGAGAAAGTTCAAAAGAAGAAGAGATGTTGCTTTTTAAGATGTTTTAGTAAAAAGCGGAAAGATAAAAAGGTTGAGGATAGAAAGATAATTATCAATAATTACTATAGTTAATGGACGATGTTGAAGGCATAGTAATTCATAATATGGAAATATCACCAATTGGAATTGCTTCAAGAAATATGAATAAAGTATCTTCAACAGAAAGAGAATGTCCAATATGTTTAATAGAAACAAATCAATGGCGGGAAATGCCATGTTGTAATAATAATTTATGTCCAATTTGCTATGATGATTGGCATGGTAATTCGCAAAATCAGACTTGTGTATTTTGTAGACATGATGATATAGAATATGTAATACCGAATCGTGAAGTATATGTGGTATCCGATACGAATAGAAGAAGATTAGGAATTTCAGTAGCGTGTTTCGGAATATCGTATACTGTTTTGGTAATATTGTATATTTGCGGAGAAAAGGGAATAAAAGTAATTTGAATATTGGAATAAATGAGCATTGAATATAGTAATCTTGAGGAATGGTTTCATAAAGTTTCAAAAAAGGAAATTAAACCATCATTAGTACATTTAGTAGGAGATGTAGGGGTTGGAAAGAAAACATATGTAAAGAATATCGTAGAGAATTGTGGATATAGATGTATTAATATAAATTGTATATATGATAAAGATCATAGTTGTTTTAAGAAAAAGACGTTTGTAAATGAGCTATCTCATATAGTAACAAATAGGAATATCGAATATTTTCTAACCGGAAAGAGGGATGTAGTAGTAATTCATAATTTACATGTTATAACGGAAAAGTCATTTTATGACGATATATTAAAGCTAAACGCAACAGTAGACTTTGTAACACCAGTAATATGTATTCTAAATAAGAACTATATAAGCGAAAGATTTTTATCATATATGACAAAAAATTGTATTGTTTTTCATCAATTGAAGAAGTCTCCGGAGGAGTTACAGGAAATACTAAAGGATTTATGTGAGGATTATAAGTTAAAAGAAATACCGAATGAATTGATTGAAGAAACGTATAATGTGAATGGAAATATCTATGCGTTAATGCGAAAGTGTAAGGAATATGCCTTTACAGGAGGATTATCGAACAAGCTGTTTCATTCTTGTAAGATAGATAAAAATATAGTAACAAAGTGTTTTACGGAATTATGTAATGAGAATGAAAGCTGGAGTAGAAAGCAAGATATTATAAAGTCACAAGGTTCTTTAATAAGATTGTTAATGCCAAGCCATGTTTTTGCAGGTCTTGATAACGACGTCACTAAGACTTTTAAAGAAAAGCATACAATATCGCGATTGTGTATGAAAAATATGTCGGTTGGTGAGTCATTAAATGGAGCAAATAATCAGATATATTCATCATTATTACAGTGTATATATCCAACAAACAAAGTTCAAAACACAACAATCAAAAGCATGGTTTTAAGCAATTGTCAATCAACATCAAATATGTGTACATTACCGCGAATATTATATCCTCATCCCGAAGAGCAATATTTGTATATACTGTACTATATTATAGAGGCTATAGAGTTGGAACAAGCTCGGAAAAAGATAAAGGATGAAACTGGATGGGAATATTGGTTACCCGCACTTTCAAAATTAGGACTGAATGAACTTCAACAAAAATATCTAAAAATTTTTCAGAACTATAATATTTCAAAAAAGAAAGTCAATAGGTTCTTATTAAGACTACATGGTGCCATACCCGAGAGTGTTTCTATTAGCTGAGAAAGTGTTTCTATTAGGTGAGAAGGTTATTTTTATTCGGATAGGAATGAGTAAATTGTATTTGGATCTGAGTAAAAATGTAACAAAATCACCAGAATTTAAGAAGTTAGCTCTTGTGGTAATACGATGTCTATGACCCCTGAATACAAATAAAATATGGTGTTTATCTTGATCAACAATACCGTTAATACGTGTATTTGTAATAGAATTGATTTTATCATGAAAGATAGGAGAAATTAGATATGCTACTGAATCTTTCTCAAAAAAGATAGTATAATCATTTGTTTTACCAAAATATTTAAAGAAGTTGTTTATAAAGTTATTTGAAAAACACAAAAATTCCTTATTCATAGAAGTAATAAAACCTGTACAAGAAGAGTCATATCCTGATTTATAAGATTGAATCTGTCCAATTCTTATATTAAAACAAGGAGAGTTTGTATTAGACCACTTATTAAAAGCATTTTGTAAAATTTTACACCTAAATTTTAAGATAGTATAAGACCCATATAGTTTACATAGTTGTCTAAATTTATATGAAGATGGTTCCCGATAATGACATGCTCTAATGGATAGTAGACAGTCTTCGTTATGTGGTGTAAACATTTGAATATTTAATTATGTATAGTTGTTTATTCCTTAAATATGTTATATAATTGTACCTGTAATATAATTTTTTCTAATATATATTATAATGGACTGCTATCGTAATCCTAATTTTAAGAAGTGCCCCGATAGAATGAGTGATGGAAGACACTTTACAAGTTATGAACCAAATAATTCATTAAATTCAAAAGTACGTTATGAAATGGGACTCGTAACTGGTGCTGAATATAGAGCTTATTTAACTAAGCATGCCACAAAATTAATGCAATCTAATTCTAAAGCTGCCTGGAAGGAAAATGGATGCGGTCCTTGTAAAAATCTATGTCTTGGAATAGATGAAACAAAGCGTCCCGGAAATTCAACTGAATTTGTGCAAAAATCGTGCATTCCTCCTGATAATTTTCTACAATATACTGGTGTAGATGGTTCTTCATATCCCATGTATGATCCTGATTTTAGCAGACCAGCAATTCCATCCGGAGCAATCCTTGGAAAGAAGTAAATTACTTAAAGAAATGTCTATTTGAGATTTTATAATAGAGATAAATCGTTTTATTCTATATAGAATGATGTAAAACCGATATAAGGGTTATTTACCGAAATTGGTGAAAATTTACTTTTTACCCTTTCTTTTCAATCTTCTTTTTGAACCTCCTTTTTTGCGCTTAAGAGTTTTCTTAAGAGTTTTACCCTTAGATTTCTTATGTTTGAGGGTCTTTTTCTTTTTTGCCCCACCAGTTTGTGGTTCAACACCATTTTTGACGAATTGGGCATCTTGTTCGGCGTTATAATACGCATCAGCAATTGTTTCTTGATAATTGGGTTCAAGATGACCGTCGGGTAATTCATCTAATAGAGGAAATGGAGGTTCATTTCCGGGTCTGCTACCAGTTGACTGAATCTTAATAGCTGGTGTATTTACAAGGTCCTTTTTGTTTGATGTAAATACGTTAAAGCTTCCGCGAAGCCACTGTGTGAATGATGTCCAAGAGAAAGTGGAACGAGAAAGAGCATTATTTGAAGTTGGAGCACTTGCCATACTATTTCAAGGAAAAAAATATTGATGCAGAATTTCAACAAAGAAACAAACACGATGATTTTTCTCATTTTCTAGAAAAAATTTCAAAACATCAATAGTGGGTATATTGTATTTATTCTCAATCTTGATAGGAACATCATCTAATGATTCATAAATATTATTCCAATTCAGACAAATAAATCTAATTAAATTTTTAAGAGCCATTTTTTCTAAACCATTAAATAACAACAGGTATGGTGTAGGAGAAATATTATAGGTTGAAAGATTCGATAATATATTGAAATCAAATTCTTGAATTTCAGAAGAATTCTTAATATAACCCCTCGTTTGAAGAGACTGAATAGAATCATTGCTTAAAACTCTCATTCTGATAATAAATACTTTTTATTTTGTACTAACTCTATTACGCAACATCAATATGTGTAAGATAGTTTAAACTAGTGTAATACTTATCTATATTAATACGATTGCCATACATTGTTTCATCAAATGAAACATATATATCAGAGTTTTCACTACATACACTAATATTATCAGTCTCTAATTCCCGTATATCTTCATTATCTCCTTTCGGACATGTAAGTATCATACCCATATAATTAATTCCTTGTCAACTTGAACTTATTCTATATTCAACAACACCCATTCGAGTCAATATATGGTATATATCTTGGTCCATCAAAATTGTAAAGTGTAACTGTAAATGAATCATTAAATTGAGGAACGGTTACAATATCTTTGTCAGATAACTCATCACATCCATATTCAGCACTACAGTCTCTCTTATTACTGAAAACAGGTAGATGAACACTAACAAATTTGTTAGTTTGTGTATAATACATCCATTTTGTAGCACCACACCAGATTCGTTTTCCAAAAAGTGGCAAAATCTCAGTATTATCTGAATTAGTTAATACCCCAATTTGTCTATAATTTTCAGAAGGACCTCGCGTAGGTATATTAATTGGTACAAAACTTGGAGGATTTGAATTCATTGAATTATGACACTGTGGATTATTAATCATTATATTCGGTGTTCTTTCAATAACCTGTTGTCGTTTAGGTGCCTCTTGTAACACCTCTATTTCATTAACATTATTTGTAACATGTTTCACAATATGTTTTTTTGGTTTATTAACAGGTTCTTTTTGTTGATGTGTTAATTGAATAGAAATGTATATAAGAAGCACTATTATTATTGCCAATAGTTCTTTCATTAAAAAAATGTGAGATATTTTACAAAGACTATATAATGATTTTTAAGGGTTCATTTCGAATGAATGGTTTTGAAAACACACACAAATATTTATGGCAATATAACAAACAAAACGACAGTTCTGGAACTTATCTTTACCACGTAATCAGACCTTTGTTCAAAACAAATTGTAAAACAAAATATTGGGAATTTAATACAAGAACAAAAAAACCAAATCTTAATCTTACACTTGCAAATGGAGACTCTATTACAATCGAACACATCTTACGCAAAAACGAGTATCTATATATTACTATAACATGGACTCAAACTACCAGTGTAATATGGAATTCAATTAAAGATACATCTATAGGTAAAATTATGTCTGGATTAGAAAATAAAAACCTCAATACAGAAGTACTCCAGAATATGGGAAATAATATTGATCAAGAACTTGATAATGCTGTTATTTTTTGCCAAAATCTTGCAAATGGTATTCAAATATTACAAGATAAACTTAGTGAAAATGATGGAGTTTCCAATAAAGATACACAAAATATTTTTCCAAAAGGTGAGTCTATCAAAAAAAAGGTTACATATATTGGTATTCCCGATTAATTTTCATTTTCCTCATCAGGAGTATCTGGCTCAGGAATATATTCCTGCTCTTCTACAGGTATATCTCCTAACCACATTATTGCTCTATCACCAAAACGTTCTATTATCTCTCTACGACGTTGGTTTACCAAATTTCGTGAAGATTCATTGTTTGATATTGCAAGATTGTCCAGTTCTCTCATTGCTCGAATAAACTCAGATGATTCACCACTATTATCAGAATCAGTTGATACAATTTCTGTATCAGTTATTGATTCTGTATCTGATATATCAGATGAATCAACGCGAGCTTCTACACCTACTGTTCTTTCACCATCCGAATCATAAGTTTTATCATTCGTATTCGGGTTTTCCATACCACCTATATACTTCAGTTTTACTGATTTTCTTTTACTATTTCCTCCCAAATTCGTTTTTATTTCATCAGACATATCTTCAGTAATATTTCTAAGACCAATTATTTCTGAAACTTTAGCTTTTTCATATGCTTGTTGTGCATAATAATCAAGCAATATTTTCTCAATTTCATTTCGATTATGTATTCCTATCTCATAATTTCGAATTAACCCGAGTGCAGTTATATTATTTGGTGTATTTAAATCAGGATTCGCCCCATTTTCTAACAACATTCTAACCATTTCGGGTTGACCATATTGTATAGCTGTTAATAGTGGTGTATAATGTATTATCTTTGTTGGTCCAATATATATTGGTTCTTCACAAACAATATTAATTTTTGCTCTTTTTTGTATCAAAAGTCTTACTCCTTCGACATCTCTTTTAGCAATTGCTGTAAAAATTGGAGTTGGCCTAATATTTTCACCATATGTCACATCTCTTAAGTTGGGATCAGCACCACTTTCTAACAACAATTTTATTATATTTATATGATTATTTGTAATATCGCCTGTTCTAAATGCCGCATCAAGTATTGTATTACCCTCCCTATCAAGTGCATTTGGAGTTGCTCCATTTTGTAATAGCACTCTAACACCTTCAGTACAATTATACAATACTCCGTATTTTAATGGACTTTCAAAATCATTATTCAGATCATTAACATTTGCATTATATGATACTAATATATGAACAAGATTACCATTCGCCACACCTTCACATGTAGACATCATACATAAGTGTAATGGAGTATCGCCATCATTGTCTCTAACATTAGGATCAGCACCGTGTTGTAGTAATAAAATAACCAGTTCTGTTAATTTATAGTAACATGCCTGATGTAAGGGTGATAATGAAGTAATAATTCCAGTATCACTTCCCCACCAACCATTCAAGGGCAGCATATTCAGATCCGCGCCTCTTGATATTAATGTGGCAATAATAGCAGCATTTTCTCTAATATTACGCGAAGCAATCATAAGTGGAGTTTCTCCATTAATATCTCGAGAATTAATATAGTTGTTATTTGTTATTTCTAATACTTCATTCACACGTCTATTATTACTATTCTGAATCGCATGAAATAATTCATTTTTCATCTCACCATCTATTTCATCCGCACCTCCATTCAGTTTGTAATAATATTGTAATTTACGCCTTTTTCCTCCAAAATGTTCCCGTATTTCCCCATAAACATCATCTGGATATTTACTACCATCTGGACTGTTTCTCATGTCTTCTAATAATTTTCTTTCCTCTTCTCTTTTTCTAAGATGTGCCATGATAGTTTGTTCAATATTCCAAGTACCATTGGTTACATTAGTATTCGCTCTATCTGTTGCAAGACTAATAGCATCCTGGTCTCCTCCTAATCCTGTTTTTAAATCAGGGTTTGCTCCATTTTCTAACAACAATCTAACAATCCAAGGATGTGAATTACTAATTGCTATAAGTAATGGAGTATTAAAAACAATTCCCGGAATTTGTACATTTACCTTTGCCCCAGATGATATTAAATACTCTGTAGCATGACCATTACCTGTTTTACATGCTTGATATAACGGAATGCGAATACTTCCCATAACAGAAGATTCCAAATTCGGATTTGCAGAATTTCCTTCTGGACCATTTAATAAATTGAAAATAACTTGATTATATTGTGTACGCATAATTGATGGATTTATTGCATTATTGTGCCAACACTTTAATGCAATAAGCAATGGAGTTCTACCTCTATGACTTGGTATATCCGGACTTGCTTTATATACCAATAAGTCGCTTACTGCTTCACTACATCCATGAAACGCGGCAGAATATAGTGGGGTTTCTTGCTTATTATTTTGTTGATTTACATCAGCTTTTATACTAGATGTACCGACTGTTACCAATATTGAAATAATTTCGAGACTGCTTCCGTTAACTAACCAAAAATTATTCATACACAAATGTAATGGTGTATCGCCATCAATATCTACAACATTCGGATTCGCACCTTTTTCTAATAAAGAATTAACAAGAGGGACCAAATTAAAATAGCATGCCTGATGAAGTGGAGATAAAGCAGATATATCCCCCTCCTCATTCCCCCATCCATTATTATGTGCTAAATTTGGATTAACATCATATTTAAGTAATTCATTTATAATATGATGGACTAAAAGATATGAATATGGTACATAAGAGTTTTCGAGATAATTAATGTGTAATTCATCGTGTTGGTTTTCAAAGTCTTTAAACGCAAAGAAAAGTGGAGTTAAACCATTACTATTTTGATAATTAACAAGTTCATTAGCATTTGATGATTCTGTTAATATTTTTTTAACCTCTTCTAAATCTTTATTAAGAATTTCAGCTATAAGTCTTTCTCCTTCATTATTCCCTCCCATTTGTTTATACTCGTATTTCAATATATGCTTCTTCCCACCATAATAGGATTTAATCTCATTATTCATATCATCTGGTATATCCTGTTTTTGATTTCTTGTTACATAGTTTGTTAGTGTTTTTGCTCTGCGTTTTTTTGCTTCATGAGTTTGAAGCATTGTCAAAATATCCGGATTAATCGAGTTAGATTGTTCATAGAATTCCATCCAAGTATTTATTCCTCTTTTTGTGTATTTTTCGGGTAGATTACCGCTCTCAACTATTGCTCCATTTTCTAATAAAATTTCAACTATATCTACAAAACCCTCATTTATAGCCTTACGTAACGGAGTTAATCCTAAGTTTCCTCTTTCTGGATTAATCTTCGCACCCATGTCTACTAATAACCTAACTTTATCAACATAGTTATGTGATACAGCCATATATAAAAATGTATATCCATCATGTCCAGCAGACACGTCAATTACCTCTGGTACATTAATATCAGTATCTGGATGTTCTAATAACATTCTCAATATATTTATTCCAGCATTCCTGTCTTGAAAATCTTTTATTACACAAAACATTAGTGCATTCAAACCATCGAAATTTCTTGTACTAATATTTGCTCCATTTTTCAATAAAACATCAACAACTTTATCATTCTCGAACTCAATTGCTATATAAACTGGTGTAGTTAAATTGTCATTATTTACATTCACATTTGCTCCATTTTCAATTAATATACTTGCTGATTTACCATTTCCATAAGGTGTATAATGAATTGGTAAGTTTCCTCTATTATCCCGACGATTGACATTTGCCCCATTATTACATAATACCTGAATACCATATATATAGTCCGCTTTGACTGCGTTATGTAGTGGCGTACTTCCATTGGGCCCTCTTATGTTAACATTTGCTCCATCTTCAATTAAAGTGTCTAATATTTCTTGTTCAATCGTGGATTGTTCTAAGGATTCTTCTGCGGGAATGTTAAAAACTCCACCCCTATATATATTTCTCATCATCACCCACGCTAATGATTTCTCCATCAAACGGAAATCAATCTCGTCGTAACCGCGGTCCATTAAGTATATGTAACAAAAAATATGAAATATAAATGGCTTATTGGTATAAATGGTTATGGAAGAAGTTGAACTGAAATTAGAACAAGATAGGACCGAATACTTTTACATGCGTGAAGAAACTTTTACCGTCAGATTCACTAGAATTATATCATCTTCAAGTAATATTATTAAATTGTTGCGTAAAATTTCTTGGCATTATACGTTAGTACAAAAAAGTAACTACAATATTACACTAATTAACCAATCAATGAAATTAATAGAAGACTTAGAAAGATTATTACATATCTATAAAATGAACAATTACCTTATATATAGCTCACACTGGGGTTATTATTATAAATGGGAAGGAGACTGTTTTATTGACTCACTAAAATATAGGCTAAATGTTTTTATTAAACAAAATTTATTAGAAAAAAGATCAATCAAAAGGGTTTTAGGTAATTTTGAAGAGTCAATATCACCAAATATGATACAAAAAATATTAACATGGCTTAAGAGAAAGGACAAGGATAAATATGGTAGAATTAAAAGAGGGATAAAAGAAGAAATTATAATTGAGCTGTCTAAATGCGGAATAACAATTAATCCCGAATTTCTTTGTGAGTTTATTGATAATAATAATCCAATGAATTTTATAAAAGAATGGAAAATCAAACCATATGTAAATGGTAAACGAATGAAAAATACTGAGATTCGCAAGTTGTTTAAAGAGGCGTTTTACAAGAGAGAAAGAGACTGTGTTCGTTTTAAAATCATATCTCCATCTTTAAATTCTTTGCCACAAAATATAGAGAATATGATTATTAGCTATTTATGAGCAGATTTCAGAATTATCTTTCTTCTAATATAATATGAAGGTATTCATATTATTCATTGTTCTAACAATATTATATACATTATATCGATATACACACAAATCCAAAAAAGTTGGAGTTAACATAAAAAGAACAAATCATATACCAAATAATGTCTGGTTATATTGGGAAAATAAGGAAAATAGTGTAATGCCAACGTATATAAAGATGTGTCATGAAACAGTAATTAAGAATAGAGGAAAAGAGCTAAATGTAACTATTTTGAATGAGAATAATATAAGAAAATATTTACCGTATTTAAGAGAAGATATTAATGATTTGAGTATACCTCAAAAGGCAGATTATATACGTTTGGCCATTTTGAATGAATATGGTGGAATATGGTTAGATTCTGATATAATAGTATTAAAACCTTTGAGTCCATTTTTAGAGAAATTAAAAAAGTATGAT
>CETY01002945.1_pt1 | contig 10701 bp, 10 predicted proteins | sample 361551 | NCBI WGS metagenome assembly CETY01 (sample SAMEA2623135, study PRJEB7988) | marine metagenome | biome: marine biome (ENVO:00000447); feature: deep chlorophyll maximum layer (ENVO:xxxxxxxx); material: "saline water (ENVO:00002010), including plankton (ENVO:xxxxxxxx)" | depth 45 m | reverse complement strand
GACAAAGAAGTTCTCATTAGTATTCAACGCTAGTGCGCTGGTTGTCATACGGCTGATGTCCGAATATTTCTTAATATCCAGCTTATTAAAGATTCCTAAATTTAATGGTAGTGGCAAACGATCTTGGCCAATTAAATTAATTTTTGTGTCCAGATATTCAGTTTGTTGACTTTTTTCATAATTATAGCCAACAACGCTTGACGACCGATTTATTAAATTTTGTGATGGATCTTCAGTATTAAGTGGCTCTTTATTCACTGGATCTGGCAAGTTTTGTTGAAAAACCTTACCGCTATTATTGACGGAGATAATATTAATCTGGTCCGTAAATTCATCATCTTTAACGCCCAATGTATTTAATAAAACATGCATATTTTTTATCAGACGATAAGTGTTATCAATACTTCTCAACTCATCTTTCGGCAATTCAATTAGATTGGATGTTAAATAATCTTTGTTAATATTAGTACTTGGACCTTTCCCTTCAGCCGAAACTTTTTCGTTGTCTGAATTTATTTGAATTTTTACAAAATCAGGCAGCTTGCTGACTATTGTCTCTTTTGGAATTGAAATTCCAATTACAAGTTTCCGTTGAGGCATTTTCACTGAATTCAGAACAAGTTCACCGCCTTTGACTGTAAAAACCTCTGGGTCTTCATAAATGTTTTTGGAGCTATTATTTTTGTTTGGCACAGGCAGTTCAATTAATTTGCCATCAAGACTTATTCTAGTAACCTCTAAGACATCTGGTTTATCATTGTTGATATTTTCAGAAAAGTTTTCGTCTGATTTATTTATGAAATTAAGAGGCAAAGTATATGGAATAATTAGCTCTTTTGGTGTCCTTACCTCTGCCTCGTTCTGCATTGGCAAGGTCAGTTTCTCTATAACGGCGTTTTTTAAATCACGAAGGTCAAAAATGACTTCAGATGGGCCATGCTCATCAATTATAAGACTTGGAGAACTAACCTGTAAAATATCTTTTATTAGCTTTAATATCTTTTGATTTTTTTCTGTTAAAGAATACTGCCCATTTGAGTATAAGTTATCAGTCCTATCAGGCATCGAAACGCCCATCAAAATATTTTCTATACTTTGTTTCGGGAACGCATCTGTACTGTTCGAAATATTTGGAACTGGGATAAATTCAGCGTCAGTTGCCGAGATTGCGGTTGCACTAAGCTTAAGGCTTTCATTTATCTCTGGTATTTTAGCACTGTCAATTATCCCTGGCCTTAAGTTGAATGCAACATCCCCAATTGGCCTATATTCTTTTGGAGTTTCCAGATCTACGGCTTCGTTATTTCCTGTTGGTATCAGCGGTTTATTTAAGATTTCCAGATCCAAGGTTATATTATTGCCTTTAAACATTTCCAGGTTATGTACGACACTTGCTTCTGCATCGCCCATATCCTTGTTAAAGTTATTTTCAGTATCAAGGGTATTTTCCATAATACCTTCATTGCGCGCATTCTGTTCAACGCCTCCAGCTGTTTTTGATAACAAGTCATCTGCAAAAGTTACCAGATCTGAAAGGCTTAAAAATTCGAGAGTTTTAGAAGGCTTTAATAGACCTTGTTGTTCCAACTTATTTTCAATTTTTGCCTCAAGAAAGGACGATGTTTGAATATTTTCCTTAAGAGATAGAGTTATGGGGTTCTGGTTCTCAGGTGATGCTCTTTGTAAAATTGAAGCAACTATGTTTTTTGCTTCTTCATTTCCATTCTTGGCTAAAGCCAAAAGTGCTTCACTCGTTTGTTTCACAGTAATCTGAGGATTTAATTCATTCTCATGAAGCGCATTTTTTGCATCAGCTGAGATTAACGTTAAAAGCTCTCCAAAGTTTCCAAGTAATGAGTGCTCTCCAACATTACCGTCTCCATAGATCCTAATAGATGGCATCTGTCCGTTGGGGGTAGAGCCAGCATTTAGAACAATCGCCATTAAACATTCTCCAGTCAATCACAGAGCTTGATAGCAATTTTCATACCAACTATACTTTCCTTTGGTGTATGATATTATCTAGTCGCTTTAATTCTTTCTCTGTTTCAAAATTTTCACTAAATTCTTTATATTTGTCTGCTATTTTTTTTTCTTTTATCTGTTCATTCTGAACCAATTTTTGTAATTGAATTTGTTGATTTGATAGAAATTCTAGCCTATTCTCTACAACTTCTTTTTGTGCTAGCATATTTTGCCTAAGTTGACTGTTTACTTTGAGCCTATACCCAATCTGCTCAATTCCAATTTCAACAGTTTCTTCAATGTTATAATCTAAATCTGTTTCTAATTTTTTAGTGCTTTCAATCTTTGAAAGATTATTCTTTAATTCAGATTGAGTTTTAATTTTTTTTATCTGACTCTTACGGCCTAAAATATCTAGAATTCTATGTTTTGGCACGTGACGCTCCTAAGCTACTAATTCTGACATCATTTTATTTGCGTCAGCAAATGAAATTTTCGCATGCTTATCTTGATGCAAAAATTTTACAATATCTGGCCATTTTTGAACTGCCTGGTCCAAATCAGCATCTTGACCCTGAACGTAGCCACCCATCAGGAGCAAATCTTGATTTTCCTGATATATAGAAATTAACTTTCGTAACTTTTGCGCATTTTCAGCTTGCTCACTACTAATCAAATCAATCATTATGCGACTTATTGAGTTTCCAACATCAATAGCTGGGTAAATACCCTGCTGGGCCAGTTTCCGTGATAAAATAATATGTCCATCCAAAATAGCACGAGCATTATCGACTATAGGATCTGATACAGTATCATCCCCATCTGCTAAAATAGTGTAAATAGATGTTATTGAACCTTTAGACTTGATGCCAACCCCAGTTCTTTCAATAAGAGCTGGTATCAAGGAAATCACAGAGGGCGGATATCCGCGAGAGGTAGGCTGTTCTCCAACTGCCAGTCCTAGTTCCCTTTGAGCATGCGCAACACGAGTTAATGAATCCAAAATTAATAAAACATTTTTTCCTTCATCCCTAAAATACTCTGCAATACTGGTTGCCCGTTTGGCACCTTGAATTCTTAATAGGGGAGATTGGTCGGCTGGAACTGCCACTATTACGACTTTATTATTTGAATGCGACGCCGTGATCTCACGAGTAAATGTCGCTAACTCTCGACCCCTTTCACCAATCAGACCGACAACTATAACTTCCGCTTCGGAGTTTTGTGTAATCATTGACAGTAATACTGATTTACCAACACCAGAGCCTGCTATAATTCCTATTCGTTGTCCACATCCAATAGTCGTCAATGCATTGATACTTTTTATTCCTACATTAAGAACACTAGATATTTCTCCGCGATCAAATGGGTTAATATATTCCCCATTTATGTTCATATTGCCAGTAGATTTGATTGGTCCTTTGTCATCCAATGGTTGCCCTAATCCATCAATTACGCGACCCAAGAGTTCTGAGCCAACTTCTACATCTTTATTCTTACCGGACAAACAAATTTCATCACCACTAAAAATTTCTGAATTATTCTCATAGGGAAATATTAAATTTTTATTTTCTTTGAAACCTATGATTTCTGCTTTTACATTAAGTCCGTGCCGAGTTTTTATAGTACATTGACTACCGATAGAGGCGGGAAACGGACTGCTTTCAATTAACTGACCATTACATGCTAAAACCTGACCAGAAAATTGGACTTCAGATGTCAACGAGATATGATCCTCGGCATTTTGAAAAACTCGTTCTAAGACAGACTCGGAATACTTATTTTTCAAATCAGTACTCATAATTTATTCATCTTCTATTTCTGTGTTAAGGTTTTCATGTAATTTAACTTGGCCCGTCAATTTTCCACTTTGAATTTTAAATTCACCCCGCTTCAGAGTTTTATCACCATTAAAAGAATACAAAAAGTCTTTGAAGTTTTTTGTTTTCGTTAAAGAGTCTAAATCTTTGTCATTAAGCAGGACGTTGACATCATCCGTTTTAGTCGTGAATTCACTTATAGTTTGAGTAATTTTAGCCAAATACTTTTCTGGAATTTCATCTATTTTGTCACCCGATAGTTTGGATGCAGTCTCCAAAATAAATGCTTTCAGCTTTTCTTCCGAAGCCTCTACAATAGCATCTGAGACCAAAAACAAAGTTTCAGATAAATTTTGAAACCTATCTGTTTCTATTTTTAATAACTGGTCAAATTCTAATTTCGCGGCAACATACGGGTCATCATTTAAAGTTTCAGGGTTCTGCTCACTATCGGAATTGGTTTCAATTTCATTTAATTCAACTGAACCAGTTGATCCAGAATCTGATTCATTTTGGGGACTATCATTAGACTCCACACTCATATTTTTATCTTCTAATGGTTTGTCTTCCTCTAATGATGGTTCAGACCAAAAAAGAGCATTTTCTTGTGTCGTCTCTTCTGTTGTTATTTCCAAGGGGATTTCTTCAAAAAAATCTACCTCTGAGGTATCACTAGTATCAGAAGAAACATCATTTTCAGAGTTTAAAATGGCGCCATCTATTTGCTGATCTTGCAGCTCATCCGCCTTAACCACTTGCTCTGGCGAGTCGATTTTTGAACGTACTAAATCAAACAAATTCGCAGATTTTTCAAACACCACAGGATCTGAAGAACTCTTGCTATCTGGTACATATTTAGCTAACCTGGCAGCCTTTAACAAGCCTTTCAAATCAGAGCCAGTTAGCGAGCTTGCCTCGTCGATATCATCTAATTCGCTCACGGTCATTAGACCATTTCCTCTCCACCACGACCAGCTAAGACTATAGTTCCATCATCAGAAAGCTTTCGTGCAACATTTATTATCTGCTTTTGTGCTTCCTGCACCTCAGTGAGCCGTACTGGGCCCAAAGCCTCCATCTCATCACGAATGTTGGCAGCCGCTCTAGTAGACATACATGCCAAAAGCTTATCCTGGAGGCCAGACTCAGCACCTTTCATTGCTATTATTAAGACATCTTGATCGACTGATCGTAGAAGTGTTTGCAATGAGCGATCGTCAGAGCCAGCAAGATTTTCAAAGACGAACATATTGTCCTGAATTTCAGCCATAAGGTCTTTATCCTGTTTTCTGATCGCACCCAATATCCGTGCTTCCATATCAGTTTTTGTGAAGTTCATAATTTTAGCCGCAGCTTTGACACCTCCTATTTGTGATGCTCTCAAAGAAGTATTTGCAGCAAATTTTTCTTTCATCACGCGTTCAAGTTCTTTGACAGCTCCTGGCTCCACAGTCTCGAGGGTAGCAATCCGTCTCACTAAGTCAGCCTGAATATCTTCGGGGAGTAAGGTCAAAACATCTGCACCAAGTCCAAAATCTAAGTATGAAATTATCAGCGCCTTAATTTGAGGGTGTTCATCGCTGATCAACTCAGATATCGCCCGTGCGTCCATCCAATCCAAAATATCGATGGCTGACTCTGTACTGGCCGGTGTAATACGACCAAGCACAGATTGCGCTTTGTCCTCACCTAAAGCCCTTACCATAACATTCTCAATGTAAGTACCAGCTCCGAGCCCAAGACCTGTTTGCTTTTTAATTGTCTCTAAAAACTCATCTAAAACAGCATTTACAGTTACTTGGTCTACTCCAGTAACGCCATACATTGCTGTTCCCAAATGCTGAACTTCTCGTGGCGACAAGTTAGTCAAAACCGATGCGGCTTCCTCTTCACCAAGCAGCATCATCAAAATAGCAGATTTATCTGTCCCAGAAAGCTCAGCCAACTTTTCTTCAATAATTGCATCTTCTTCAGCCATTTCGGCCTCCTAGGTTAATAAATCAATATCTTGACGCATCATTTGTTTGAAAACATTGGCCACTCGACCAGCTTCATCCCCAACAATCATACGCACTAAAGCGACCTTATCATCATAAGTATTGGCAGTGTCTAACAAATCTGCAGAAATACCGCTTTTGCCTTTAGGTTTCAACTTTGCCTTTATACTATCAAGAGTCTCACCCTCTTCTACCTCCAGGGCTTTCATGTTTTCGTTTCGTTGAGTTGCTAAGTCAGCCATAGTTTCGGCTTCAGCGTAAAGCTCCATAACAGAGTTTGTGCTAGAAGTAGGAACCAAAAGTCGAGACAGCATGGGTCTAACTACTCCAATAGCTACAACTGCTATAAGTATTACAAACAAGCTATATTCGACAATAGATCTAAACCACTTAGTTTCATACCAATTTATTACAGTACCAATTATCTCTTCATTGAATTGCTGAGACGTGATCGTGAGGGAGTCGCCTCTTTCCGCCTTCAAGCCAATCGCACTTCTAATTAACTGGTCAATTTCAGCTTTTAGTTTTTCTGAAATAGGCTCGTAAACTTCCTCTCCTGTATCTGGATCAGTCACCTTTTTATCACGTACTAAAATTGCAGCATCGATGCGCGATATTACATTTGATGCTTCAGTAACTGTTTCAAATTTTCTACTAACTTCATAGTTTGTCAAATTTGTAGAAGACTTTGTTTCAAATGTTTCCTTAGCCTCAGATCCTGCATTTTTAGCAGTAGCATCTTTTTGAGACACTTCCGCTTCGCTTGGTGGTTGATTTGAAATTGCTCCAGGTATCCCTACAGCATCTTTTTTTGCACTCACATTTAACGAGTTCTGCTCACTCAACGTTGCTGTTTTCTCCGGATCAACCAATTCTTGAGAAATTTCTTTTCGTGTAAAGTCGATTTCTATGTTGACCTGAGCGCTTACATTTCGTGCGCCCACTATTGGTGCCAAAAGACTTTGAATGCGAGACCTATAAATATTTTCAAGACGCATCCGGTATTCAAGTTGATTATCAGCAAGAATTTGATTTGGATCATCTGGCGCGTCTGACAGTAAGCTTCCGTACTGGTCAATGATAGAGACATCGTTCTGTGACATACCAGGTACTGATGCTGAGATTAAGTTGGTGATGGCCCTGACCTGCGTTTGATCTAATTCACGACCACTTTTCAAAGTGACAAAAACAGACGCTGTCGGTGCCATCTGGTTTCGGATGAATACTGATTTTTCAGGTAAAGCCAGATGAACTCGAGCCGCTTTTATGTTTCTTATTTCTGCAATAGAACGAGACAACTCCTGTTCTTGTACATTTTTCAATTTCATCGATTCTACGGAGCGTGATGCACCAAGTGGTAAGTTATCTATCGCATCAAAACCATCTGGAGAAAATTCTGGCAATCCTTGGGCCGCCAGCGAAATTCGAGCCTGATGATAGTCCTCCGTGGGGATCGTCACCTCTCCAGTAGCTGGATCAAGATCCACTTGCATACCCATATTTTTCAAAGCTTCAAACATTTTTGCTTTGTCAGCGTCAGACGCCGCAGCATACAAAGTTGTCATATTGGGATTTTGCATTAATACAAACAGACCTATCGCTGCAATTCCAGTAAGAGTTGCCAGCACAGTTGGAAATGCTCTACGAAACCCCGGCTGTTCTATCATATCTCGAACAGTTGCGATCGCCGCTCTTGGCATTTCAAGCATACTTCGAGAAGTCTCAGCAGTAACAATCTGCGTCGTTGTTTGGTCTGTATTAGCCATAAGTTAATCCAATCAAATCTTTATCAAACAGGCATATTCATTATATCTTTGTAGGCACTCAATGCTTTATTTCTAAGGTTTAAAGTCAATTGAAAGCCAACAGATGATATCTGCTGGCTCACCATAACTTTTGAAAGATCATTTTCAGTGCCTAATTCAAAATCTTTTGCAAGTTTAGCTGCATCATTTTGCGATTTAGCAACATCATTTAGACCGTCCGAAATTCGTTGAGAAAATGTTGGGCCATTTTCTTTTTTTGAAGTAGCTAACGTTTGTACTGAACTCTCTGTTTGCTGCTTAATTTTAGACAAGCTATTATTAATACTTGTAATATTTGGACCTTCAACTTTCATTGTCTCATCCTACCCTACATGTGCTTGAAATTTTGAGTTTAGCGCTTCCACCGTATTTGGTGCTTTAATAGTCAAATCACTGTCAAATAAGATATCACGCTCATTTATTGTATTGGAATTTGTCAAAATACTCGCCCGCTGGAGAACATTATCTAGTTCGCGCACATTACCCGGCCACTGATGGTCCATAAGGCGATTTAAGGCGCCATTACTTAGAATTTTGGGGTCCTCATCATTATTCTCAATATTTCGCGTCAGCATATGGGCAGATATAGCAGGAATATCGGATGACCTGAGACTTAATGCATATGTTGTAATTGGAAAAACATTTAGTCGATAAAAAAGATCTTCCCGAAACCTCTTTTGTTCAATTTCGATAGACATATCCCGATTAGTTGTCGCAACAACCCTTAAATCTACTGGAATTTCTTTGGAGCTACCAATTGGTGTTACAACCTTCTCTTGTAAAACCCTTAGTAATTTTGATTGAAGGGCCATAGGCATTTCTGAGATTTCATCGAGCAACAGGGTACCAGAATTAGCCGCACGAAAAAGACCATCATTTGAATGCATAGCGCCCGTAAATGACCCTTTCTCATGTCCAAACAGCATTGACTCAAGCATATTTTCAGGAATTGCTGCACAATTAACCGCTATAAACGGGCCATCTTTTCTATTTGATTTTGAGTGCAAAAGCTTTGATACAACTTCTTTCCCAGTGCCAGTCGGACCATTGATTAATACGCTTGCATTTGATGCCGCCAATCGTGTGAGCAAATGTACTAATTTCGCTGTTTCGGGACTGCTGCAGGGAAGATTAACCGTTTTTTGGGTGAATTGTTCTATAAACAAACTGACGTAAAAATTAAACAATGAGGGATTTTCAATTTCACAATCTGGAACATGCAACTCTTTAATTGCGCCATTCAAATCAGATTTAAAAAGTAAGGCTTTAGCATTGGGCGAAAAAATGAATGCCTTTACAAATTTGTTTGAACGCAAAAAATCTACAAAATTTTTAGACTTAATATCAACATTTTTTGACTCTGAAGTAACGATTAAATGTTTATCCTTGAGATTTGGGGCTTGGGCGTGATCATCACTTAACAATATCCAATCCAAACCTCTGTTTTCAAGGTTTGAACACACTAAATCGCGAAACTGTACATTGCTATCGTCAATAATAAAATGCATTATAAATAGCCTCCACCGCAAAGGAGCAGGTATTGTGCCAATACTAATTAATAACGTAAAAACAATTAGTTAAAAATTTAAACATTAATGAAACTACTTAATAAAATTTTTATTCAAAATTTTGACTTAAAGCTAAATAATAAAAAATCTTGTCGTTAATATATTTAGAAGCGGAGACAAGAATGAACGTTCAAATTGCAAAAGACGCCTATTCAAAAGTAAAAAAAGAGACCAGTTCTCAAGACAAAGTCAATCACGCAAACGTTGGGATGGCTTTAAGACAATTGCAAAGCAATATGTTACACATGACACAAGCTGTCGAACATGATGGGTTCAAAAAATCATATAAGAAGGCATTGTACTCAGTGTATTTTCTACAGCAAAGCTTGGACTTTGATAAGGGCGGGGAGCTGGCAAATAATCTGTGGCGGCTCTATGAATTCTGCAGGTTGACTATTGAAAAAACTGTAATTTCTGGACAACCTGAAAAATCGAAGCTGAGTGATTGCTGCAAGTTCATTGGCGATATAGTCGAAAGTTGGGAAAAAATTTATAGCTAAATAACACTAAAGGTGCGAACACTCGTATCTTCCTTCCACTGGTTTACCAATAATTACTTTATGCCTAATAATAAGGTTTGCCGCCAGCAACCTGTCTAACAGCTGATTACTATTAAAGTCATTAGAACTTACAAAAAATAGAAGAAGTCCAAACTTTGACGTATTGTTCAGGCTAATATATTCATTGATTTAGTAGTTCTCGGTTTCGGTGTCACAGAAACATGATGATACTTGGTAATTGCTATATTATGTTGGTATATGGGCCCACTAGATGATTGGGCCAATGCTTTATTTTCAACATTTATAGCTGAAGGAGACCCATAAGGACTAAATAAGCGAGACTTATTTTCAGTTGAATGCACAGATTTGCGAACATTATTTATTGGGTAATTTGTAACTCGAGAACTCTGTTCGAGTGACGAATAACCATTCAAAACTGGCGCTTTGGTGTCTGCCGTTCTTTGAACAGGCGCAATTTTGTTGAAATCTGCGAGTTCCATGAATTCTCAATAGACTAAATATTGATTTACATCAATATCTGGCCAGAATAACAACTAAGAATGGAAAAACCATGTAAAATATGTCAACAAACTCGACTTGTTTTCGTATGGATTATCTTACTGATTTTTTTGGGGAACTCTATTTACCAATTAGCCACTTCCGATGACGGCTTGGAAACAAAGGACATTATTCTAATCCCGGTTGCTATCTGTATTATAGCATTTTTATTTAAACTTTACGGTTCATTTCGAAAATGAAACAGATTATTAAATATTTCTTAATCACTCAGCACTGATGAAAGGCGTTCACATTCGGCGAGCTCAATTCGAATATCTCGAGATTGCGTAACCGTATTTTTTTTATCAAAAATTTCACACTCAAAAATAAAATGCCTTACTTTTTCAGGCACACTGCTGCCAACAAATGTATCTTTCATACCTAACCTCATAATGAAATAACAAAATTTAACAACAAGGTGCAAGTTATGTGCCAACCATTAAACAATATTTACATTTATAATGTAAGCAAAATCAATATTGGGTCTC
>CETY01085509.1_pt1 | contig 10714 bp, 17 predicted proteins | sample 361551 | NCBI WGS metagenome assembly CETY01 (sample SAMEA2623135, study PRJEB7988) | marine metagenome | biome: marine biome (ENVO:00000447); feature: deep chlorophyll maximum layer (ENVO:xxxxxxxx); material: "saline water (ENVO:00002010), including plankton (ENVO:xxxxxxxx)" | depth 45 m | reverse complement strand
TGAAGGTATCCACCATCAGCTTCAATATAAGGAATGATTTCCTCTAATACTATGAGTACGTTTTCTTCAGAGAGTTCCATGTTCTCTCCTTATCTCTCTCAATTCTTCAAAGTCTTTTTGTTTCTTACCACCATCATACTCCCAAGCATACCCTTCGGTAATCATTTGCTCGTTGATTGAGATGTTTGACTCCCCAATGTATAACCAGCCCAAAAGGCGACCATACTTACCGACCCCACCAACAAGCTCAGTCCTAATAACCAGTTCGTCATCACCCTTAATAGTATCTGTGAGTTGCCCTTTGAGCCATTCTGTTGCATCGATTCCAAGTGCTTTCTCCTCTAGATTGCGTGTTCTTTTCTCAGGTGTGTCAACCCCTGCAATCCTTACCCGTTCTTTTTTGAATAAATCGAAACCAAGATCTATCGTGACATCTATCGTGTCTCCGTCTAATACTCGGTTGATCTTTATCACTCGGAAGTTGTAGCAGCTCTTCCTGCTTGGTGGTGTCAGTTTCCCCATATTCAAATTCTTCAAGTGTATTATTTAGCATCTCCTGTATAGGAGTTCTATTCAGTTCCGACTGATGATTCCTCATCTCCTGAATCATTGTGTTCGGATTGAACGGCGATGTCACTATGAACAACGGGGTTAGGATTCCAATCATCGTACTTAAAGACCCAGTAAATAACATATCCCACCGCAAGCAGTAGGATACCTATCATAATATTTATTGACCATACGACCTCGGACATAAGTGGATTACCCCACCCATCTATTAACAACTAATTCTATTGATCCATCATCCATCTCCCATTCTTCTTCTACTTGAAATCCCATATCCTTAACTGTATTATGTACAGTCATTCTAGCATATTGCTGAGTAACCTTATCTACAAATCTCTTTGGTGGAACTGGATCCTTCCAAGTTTGTATATCAGCCACCAACTCATATACACCTTCTGAATTTCTACGAAATCCAATATCATTCCCTATAGCAACATCAACCTTTACCTTTTCATGTTGATGGTCTAATGGATTTATTAACTCTTGATCTTCCTGTACATCATACTGAAGAAGCAGAAGTGCTTCTATGAGTTCAGGTTTGTTCTTCAATTTTGTTTTGATTGTGCTGAAGTGCGACATTGTTAGAATAAAATTCGGGTTTAAATTGGCGAGTCTGTAAGACTCCAAGCTTTTCCTCAATCTGTTCTGTCAATGAAATACATTCAGAACGGACAGTACCGATAACTTCTTCAGTTACAGTACCGTCTTGTCTGATAGAAAATTTAAGTTTTTGTTGCTCAGGCATCTAGTAAAATATAATCTATTGCGTTTGGATGGTCATGAAGATAAGGAACATCTTCTATAGCATCTTTACCTGCTTCATAAGAATCATCTGCATACTCGCAGATTTCATGAGTGTGTAACTCATAGTCATGGTAACCAACGGTGTAATGTTTCATTGGTGAATTGTACATAGGACACAATCTGGACATTCATATTCCTTTTCGTAGGAATGTAGCTTATCGATGATTTTATCGTACTCATCTGGTTTAGATTGAACACAATTTCTGTAGTGTTCAACCGCTAGTAAAATACGGTTCATCTCTCGTTCGTTAAACTGCATGATAGTCCTTGACTGCATTATTAGTTATATCATACCTCTGGTAAGGTGCAGGGGTACGTGTTGAATCGTTAACCATTAGGTCTCCTTGAATATTTATTCCTATAGGCTACTTCCATTTGAGCATCAGTTGCATACGATACATTCCAAGACATAACAAATCTATTTTCTTTGGCCAGATTTTTCTGTGTCTTATGGGTTAACCATCCTGGAAAGAATAACACATCTCCTGTCTCAACAGGTATTTGTGTCCATTCCAATCCATCTCTTCCTTCAGACTCACTAAAATATTGACGATGTATTGGTTCTCCAAACTTATAAGAAGTTAATGGATTCTTTACTAAAAGATTTCCACCGTTCTTTGGAACATGTAAATAAGCAGCAACAGCCATAAGAACTCCCTGATGATTATGTTCTTCGGTATAAGCTCCTTGAGGGTGGACATTAATCCATGATTTCATGACTGCTCTTTCAACACCAGGATCACAATGCCATTTGCGTAGTACCTCAACTGTAGATCGCATAACGAATTGTTCAAACTGAACAAACTCTGGCCATTCATGAGGCTGAGGATGTTGTGGATTCTGAGACAAAACAACAGAAGTAACACCACCAGATTTTTCTGGTGTCGGTATATCCATTGATTTTATAAACCCATCTGCTGCTTTAAGAGAATCTACGACCTTAGTCTTTAACTTATTCTCAAAATCAAAGTCGTATTTTTTCTTAAAGATTGTCGGCCAAGGATTTAATGCTTCCAATTGATTCATAATATAATATATTTGTTATCGTTTACCACCATTCATTTGTTTTAACATCTTCTGAAGCTCTGCTGTGGAACCTACAAACATAGCATTGTTTGTAACCTTACTTGGACCTTTCTTATCCTCATCTAGATCCTTAACTTTCTTCTGTAGATCCATGAGTTTATCAGTCATGTCTGCTACCTGCTTCATAGCGTTTGTAGCAACTTCATATGCTCTTGGATGCCCTGACTCCTGTGCGACCTCTAACGCCCCTCTGACCGCCTCCTGACCTTGATCTATAAGACTATACAATTCCCCTCTGGTATATTCATAGTCTTTATCTCTGTCCTCTGAGACATCTCTGATTTGATCCTTACGTTTAGCACAACCACCTTCGGGTGTGTTGGATACATCAACATCAAAGATCTCTTCCATGTTCTTTTCAAATATTTGATCGCTCATAATATTTCAAACCCACTATTAAATCCAAAATCATCATCAGGTGTTACTAGTATATCATCATTAGCATCAACCTGTCCATCTAGGTTCTTATCTGTCTTAGCTTTAGGTGTGTATTCCATCTTAACAGCACGTCTACCAACTGCATTATCACCAATAGACTCATATACAGTTGCCTTACGAATAATATCTGCCTTGTTGTAAGGACCATATAGGAATGTCTTAGCAGTAAATTGTAATGTATATACTACCAACCTACGTTCTAAGAAACTATCATCCCACTCATCTTCCATATTAATTGAGTTGAGAGTGATAGCAACGTCTTTCTTCTCACTCATATCAGGAACCATGTTCAGAGTGATATTAAAAGCTGGTTGGAAGTATGGTAATATCTGTTCAAGTATTTGTAGTCCTGTATCTTGATCCTTAGACAGTATTCCAAGTTCAAATCCTAGAGTGTATGGTACTGGTACATACTGTACCCTTACCTCTTTACCATCACCCTGTACAACATTTTTATATTTTCTTACTGGACTAGTCTTTCTTGCTGAATCGTAATCAATACCAGTCATCTCGAAATACATTCGAGGCATAGTAATAGCAACCTTTTGGGTCTTAGGGTTTTCAAATAAACGATAAAGAAACTTATTCTTAGGACCATAACCTAATGCTACTTTCTCAGTTTCTATCACCTCATTGTTGAGTGGGTCTTTCTTTTTAATTTCTATATTATTAAAAAGAGTACCGAACCCTACAACGGTTCTACGAATTGTTTCGTTATAAAAATGTGTTCCTAACATCAGAAGCTACCTGTAAAATTACCAAACTCACCAAAGGGGTTGTCTTCACCCCAATCAATTAATTCATCAGCACCTGTTTCAATTGCTTTATTCTGATCATACTCAGAATTAGTATTATCAATCGTACTAAAGGATCCTAATGTATATAGGGCATTAGAATCTACCCCTCTAATCAAGTCACCATCTAGGAAGTCACCAGACTTATTCATCATAGCAAGCTCTAAGGTTCCTCCATTCCAACCAGAAACCTCACCTATAGTATTGGTAGCAAGATCAAACAACTGAGCTCTCTGACCACTAGTAGTTGTAGTCTCATATGCGTTAATAACATATCTGCTGTTAGCAGAATCGTAATAGAACTCACCCTTAGTTGTTGATGGAGTCTCACCAGTATATGTGTAACGATACTTCAACCTAAGATCTTCAAACTTCCAGAAGAAGTATTTAACTAAAGTTGTTGTAGCAAAGTTTGGATCAAAATTAGAAGCATGTTCTACAAATATCTGACCATCTCCTTGTGCTGCCCAGATTCTATCACCACCTTGATTCTGGAAGTTACCAGCAACAATATATTCTCTTGCTTGGAAATCAACAGATAGTTCAGGTGCTGCAACAGTTATTGTAGGTGCAGTAGTATATCCACTACCAGGTTGAGTAATAGTAAAAGCATTAACAGCACCATTCAATACTGTACATGTAGCAGTAGCAGGTACATCTCCTCCAGCAACATCAGGTGGATCTGATACTGTAATTACAGGTGCAGTCTTATATCCACTACCACCAGCAGTGATGGATATGTTATCCAACACACCACCTACAATAGAACTAGTCATAGTAGCAGTAGTACGTGGTGCACTTAGGGATAGTGTAGTAACAAATGTGTTCTCTAACTCTATCTCATCAATCTCTGCAATACCAGTATCAAACTCATCAGAACCCTGCTCGTAGATCTCAGCAGTGATCTCATAGTAATAGAGTTTTCCTAACTGATAGAAAGGAGTTTCTCTCTCAACAAACTTAATCTCGTATGCGTTCTCTGTTAATGGGTAGTATATTAAGTCTCCTTCATTAGGTCTATCAGTAATAGTAAGACCTACAGAAGGTACTACAGACTGTTCCCATCTTCTCTTGGAGAGAATGAACTTAATCTCATCAGTAATCCTTACACCAAACTGACTGATAAATTCAGATGGAGAACCAAATCCTTCTACATTAACCAAGAGCATCTCTATCATATATGCTTGGTTGTATTCGGAATGTACTACCTCACCGAGAGTCTTATCCCTAAGCATCTTCCTAGGAATATAAAACACATCAGTACCAAACAACTTGATTTGTTCATCAACCAAGTCTTGTACAAGATTCTGTTCAGTGGTAACACCACCGTGTTGAGGAAAGTATACCTTCTTCATCCTATCATATCCAGAGGTGGTAACTCAAATGTGCTGAGGGACTTCTCCATAAGCTCATCTATTTCTTGCTGTCCTTCCTTGTAGATTTGCATTCCATTGATGGAAACTCCACCAGGAAGTTGGACACCATTAAACTTAATTAAGTTCTGTCCCCATTGTCTCTTGAGCAATGCAGTAGCATACTTCTTAAGGAAGAAGTCATCCCAGACCTGTGTATATGTTGCTGGATCTAATGCCCTCTCACAATCTATAATCAGCATTTGATCCTTAACTATTCTATCTGGATCAATATCAATGTACAGTCTATCTGCTCTAGTATTAAATCTATAACTTACTAAAGATCCTGTATTGATAATCATATCAATGGTCTCAAAGTGTTGCTTAACCATGTAGTAGTTGACCATATCAACACCACCAAAAGCAAGACCTGTTCCTGAAGTATAGGAAAACAAGTCCATCAAATAATACTGGTTGTTTAGTCCAAACAAACTATTACGAACAAAGCTTGAACTGATACCATAAACTTTAGAGACACCAAATATATGTTCTGGTATCTCTAAAAAATTCTTTCTATTTTCCCAACCTGCTCCGTCTGGATCAGTAGTAGACTGAACTTCGTTCTCCTCGTTGAATCTAGTTACGTCTGCTTCTGTAAACTTATGCTTAAGATACATCCTCTCAGATCCATCATAATGCCTCTCGTGGAAATATTGGAGAGCATCATCTATCCGATCATCAATCTGATCATCATCTAAATTAATTTCTAAGACTGGAGCACCTAACTGTCTCAGACAGTAATCTTTAAACTCAGCCTTCGTGCTAGGAGCAGCCATACGAATACCAATAGTTTCCTAATGGTATTTAGCTTCAAGCAGCTCTACCTTCCCAACTAGGTACATTTCTCAGTATCATATTGGTTGATACAACGATTTTTTCTTCTTCATGTTCTTGCAAAGGGACACCATGAGGAAAATCTGAATGAAATATTAAGAGTCTACCAGGTTTACATGGTATAGAGAAAACTTCTGAGCTCAGATCATTATATGAATAAGGGTCTTCCGATATGTTCTTAGTAAAATCATAAAAAACAATATTATGTCTTTCTGGATTTGCTTTTAAATAATAAGCACATGAAAGAAATCCTCCATGATGGATATGAGGGAAGATAAAATTTCCTTTATTTGAATGGTTAAACCACATACCAGCCATGAATAGGTCAGCTATTCTCTTATCCTCATAACCATATTCATGCATAAATCCCCTAGCAACCCTAATAATTTCGTTACTTAGATCTTTAAATACAGGTAGTCTATGAAGAGTTTCTATAGTTGTATGAGACGAATTTACATTAAGAGCTGAATTACCAGCAGTCTGATCTTTAATATCTTCCATCATCTCAAGCATGTCTGGAATCAAGTCCAGACCTATGTTATCATGGCGACAAACTAGTTTAGGAAATACCTCATGTATTTGTGCTTCCTTTGTTAAATCATGCTTCATTACTAACTGGTTCCTCTGGTGCTGTATATGGGATTTCAGGATTGTATACTACTTCTTCTAAGAACCATGCTTCAACAGCAGCAATGTGATCAAAGATTTTCTTTTGCTCTTGGAATTCACAATACCAATATATTTCATCAGCTCTTACCATACCATCTTCTAGAATATCACTATCACGAACATGCTCATTCTCTTCTGATTGATTCTTCAAGAAAGCTTCGACAACCATATTCAAATTATATCCGTGCTTCTTCTCAATCTTTTGTACCAACTCATATAAAGGAATGTCTTTCAGTAGAGGTGGGGTTTCCCTATCAGGATGCTGTTTTAAAACACTTGTTTTATGTCCATAAGATGTAGGTTTACCTTTCTCATCAACATATATCACATCAGGGGATATCTCTTTTGGTGTAGTATCCGCAAAGCCTTTTCCAGATTCGCTCATTTTTTCAGATCTAAATAACTCTAGTATAACATATTTATCGTCATAAGACAACTTGACATAAGACGGGTTATACTGTACAATTATAACACATGTGGAATAAGTAAAATGAGTATAAAGTTATTGGTATTGGAAACTGGTGAAACAGTCATCGGTGATATCAAAGAAGTAATGGATAAAGAGAAGGATGAAGCTTTGGGATACAAAGTAGAAGCTCCTTACACTATAGATTTTACGCCTGGTAGTACTCAGAATCTGAATGAAGCTGCTCCTGAACCGTCTGCTATACCTCAAGGTGATATTGGATTTAGATTTTGGGCTCCTATGTCTGCAGATAGAGATTTCCAATTCACTTATAACTTTGTTAGAGTAGTGTATGAACCTCATTCAGATATTGTAGCAGCATACTTAGATGTTGTTGCTAGATATCAATCAGAGAATACAGTTCATTTAGATCCTGTTATGAAGGAGACTGTAGTCAGTCAAGACCCTAATCAAGCAGCAGATGATGCTGGTGCTCAAGGTATGGCAAGTCCAACTAGTCTTGCAACTCAAGGAGAAAAATTAGATCAAAACTTTGAAATGAGTACAAATGAGTAATATACGATCTCAGTTAGACCAGTGTGATTTTCACCAATTAATAGACATCAATGAAGATATTGATATACAAGACATGGGTGACTATGTAGTTGTAGATGATGTCTTTACAGACCCAGATGCTGTTTTTGATTTCCTTGTAAAGTTTCCTGCAGACAGTGCTGATGAACTTAAAAGGATGATGCATCTAAACAATGATAAGCCTGAGTTCAAAACTCCCAATGGTATAACACAACTACTTCCAAATCAATACTTCGATGTATGGTTTCAAGATCTTTACAAGGTACTAATAGAAGCAGAATTTGTTCCACATCAAGTTAATGAATACTTGAAGGACAAAGCTTATATGAGTAGTCTCTCTAGAAGTGGATTGGTAACTTGCAATCTACAACATGATAATATGACCATACACAAACGTGCACAATGGCCAGCTCCTGTGTTAGATTTTGAGTATTCATGTAATGTATTTTTAGGTGATGATATAGATCCTGAAAATGGTATATCTTTTTATGATCTTATGTTTGAAGGTCAAAGATTTAAAGAGATAGAAGATCTTTCAAAAATTGAGGATAGAGAACTCCAAGGTACACTCAAAGATTACTTAAATGTTTTTGTAACCATCCAACCAGAACTAGAAACATTTAAACCATACGAAGATACAAAGTACTACGATAAAACTAGATTTGTAGAAGCAAAGAAAAATAGAATGGTTATCTTTAAAGCTGGTAAATGGATGACTCATGACTATAATGGTCTTGAGGGAGTTGAAAGATATATGTTTAACACCAATATCATTATTTCTCAAGGTCAACAACAAGGTGATCCAGAGGCACAAAACCAAATGCCAGAACAACAGCAACAACTACCAGGAGAACAAGCTCCACAGCAATGGGATAGTGACTATTGATTATGAGAGATTATACTAAAGACAAACTAGATATATCGGAATTTAATCGATATACAAGTAGAGATTTAGATAGTATATTTGAGCTCAATGATGATCTAGAAATAGAAAATAATAAAGATGAAGAGACTGGTCTGAAACATGTTGTTATTCAAGACTTCTTCAAAAGACCGAATGAAATTATAGACTTCTTAAAACATATACCTTCTGAGGATAAGACAGAAAGTATAATAAAAGATAGATTCACCTACATGGCTAGTAATGCTCCTGGGTTTCAACAACCATTGGAATCAAAATTAGCAAGAAAGTTGTGTGATGAAATTTACGAGCTAGGGAAAACGACTGGGTTGCATAAGTACGAAAGAGAACAAGTTCGATTCAACTACTATACAAATACCTGTTATCCTGGAATGAAATCTTGCCAGAACAATTGGCTTCCACATATAGATCCATTCTCACTAGCATGTAACATGTATCTTACTCAATGTGATAATACTGGTACATCCTTTTTAAGATTTGTAACCTCCGATGGGAAGGCATTTTATAATTCATTACAACTTGGAAAATCAAGAATAGCTTGTGAGGAATATCGTAATAAGTATGAGTTCGTTGGGGCAAATGGAAAACAGTGGAGTAAGAATCCTATAGAAGGAACTGATATATCTGATTGGGTATATTATATTGGAGACACTGCAGATGAACCATTACCTAGATTTGAAAGGTATGCCTTTATTAAAGCAGAGAGAAATATGTGCTCTATGTACAGAGGTAATAGATGGCATTGTATATCATATGATGCAGATAAAGAGAAAGGTGTTAGATACTCTCTGGTAGGAGTAATCAAATAAAAAGGAGGGGTTTTATCCCCTCCTTTTTTTTATTCTTTTTTATTACCCTGTGATTGCTTTCCACTCTAGTGCATGTTTCTTTGGTGCGTACTTGTTATACAAGTCAAAACCTTGTCTCATTTGTGGAAAATTTAGATCCCCACAATTTATCTTGTATGCAATCCACTCATTTTCAACTTTGTTCCAATAAGCTTCGTCTGCAACTCTAGTAGCTTCGTCTTGCTCAACGTGCCATTCCCACCTTGCAGGGGTCATGTCTTCGAGTGCTACTTTTAAACTGGCCAGGGTGCCAGCAACACCCTGTCCGTCTAGTCCTCTTGATGTGTAACTCATTTTAGTATCTCCTTATAGATTATGCTTGTGATTCCTGCCATGTAATTCTAGCAGATATTGAGTAAGGGTTGGATAGATTAACTCCAGAAGAGTCAACTATGTTTCCTACCACTGTTAGAAGGTCAGGTCCATTTGGATAGATACCGTCACCACCTAAGATCGAGTTACCCAACGCACTAATCTTCGATAGGTCGAAGTTAGTTGATGCAGTTTGACCAGCACCAGAACCAGATGCTCTGAACGATAGAATCGTTGAACCAGAGGCAAGGGTATCAGATGAACTGTGTCTAACCAATTGACATAGTGATGGGTTCTCAACATTCTCGAATGTATCCGTACTTAGAGAAGGGTTCAGTCTTAGACTAATCTCTGTCTCGTGTGTAGTCAAGATACCAATCGAGTCAAGCTTAAGTTGCATTCGGTTGATAATCTCTCTATCTCCTAATGCTCCAGTAATCGAGGAGTCAACTGATGGAGCCAATCTAATTGAAATTAGAGGCATATCAACAGGAATCAAGTTCTCGTTACCAGCTGGAGCACCAACTGAGAAGGTAGTACTGCTAGGAACAGCAGGGTTACCTAGGGTTGAGTTGATTGCGGAGTAGTAGTTTCTTGGGAAGTAGTCAGATGTACCTTCGACATACTTGATGTATACGTAATAGGTAGATCCTGACTGATATGATCTAGTATCGATCACCCTACCATCTTGGAAGTATCCGTTAGAAACAGAAGCTTCATAGATGTTAGTGTTAATCGTTAGAACTGATCCATAAGAACCATTATCAAATGGGATTCTGATAAAGTATCTTCTATAGTACCAGTTGACTCTTTCCTCAACAATAGCAGAGTTTCCATTTGTCTGAGCAGCGTTAGCAGAACTGTTGGTATACTTGTGAGTAATACCAGACGCAGTGAATAGATACGCTTCGTCATCCTGGAATGTACCATCCATGATAACCGATGTACCCCAGTGGAACAGAGTTCCTACGTAGGTAGGTTCATCACCATTCTCAATCTCGTAACGAGCAGGTAGGTTACCTGAACGG
>CETY01036247.1_pt1 | contig 10728 bp, 8 predicted proteins | sample 361551 | NCBI WGS metagenome assembly CETY01 (sample SAMEA2623135, study PRJEB7988) | marine metagenome | biome: marine biome (ENVO:00000447); feature: deep chlorophyll maximum layer (ENVO:xxxxxxxx); material: "saline water (ENVO:00002010), including plankton (ENVO:xxxxxxxx)" | depth 45 m | reverse complement strand
CGATGCCCAATTGTTGTGTCGTCCATTTTTCTTTGGACTCGACTCGAGATGAAGTCACTGGTCGTTCCATCCTCAGTTTCATCTTGCTGAACCGCAAAGAAACCCAAATCCAAATTTTTACCATAGTAAGTTAACTTTGTAGCGGCATCTATATTTGAGATACCACCTCCAACTCCAGCGCCTATCCTTCGTGTGTAAAGAACGACATCCTCATTAGGTTGGGCGCTATTAAAAAGACCCTGATTTTCCGTAAAGAAAGGTCTTTTCTCACTAACAAATGTCTCAAAAGCTGAAAAATTTACGACTAGGTCATCACTCTCAACCTGACCAAAATCTGGTTTCAGTGCTCCGGTTAATTGAGTGCTGCTATTGGGTCGCCAAATAAAATCTAAACCAATATTTGAGCCATCAACGACTTCAGGTCCCTGTTCATGATGAAGATTATGGTTATAACTTACATAAGGGAACCAATCTAGGGTAGATGCCTTCACCTGATCAACCTCCAACGGCTGCCAGTCCTCCATAAAAGTATTACGGCTATAATAAGCATTGGGGAAGGAAAAACGGAGAGACTCGTTATAAACAATTCGAGAAAACCAAACGGCTATATTCCTTTTTCCATCGGCAGACTCTGACATAGGTGCCACTGTCCAAGGGATATGAATTTCACTAAACCAATAATCTCCATCACTCGATGTCTGGGAATACCATGTCCCATCCCAATCTCCAGAATAGGTTCCAGGCCCTACAATGCCATCCTGTCTGGAATTGGCGGATCCTACAGTGAAATCATAGGCGGCAACTGCAGTTCCATCAAAATCAATGCTAACTACATTTCGATCAGCCTGAATTTTGGCATCCCTAGCAAATCGTCTATTTACTCGCTTCACGGAGATAGGCTGGTAATTTGAAAAACCAACGAAGATTCCATTTTCATTGGAGATCATCCTTACTTCAGTCGCATATTTAGCTGGATCACCAGTTAATGGTTCAACTGTTACAAAATCTTTGTAGACTAGGGCAGATTCCCACTCTAGCTCATCAAGTATTCCATCTATCTGAATAGAACCATGGGCCGTACTTACTTGCATAAGCATTGATAAACAGAAACACATCAAAAATATTGGAAGACTCTTCTTCATCACCGCTAAAATTATTCCCTCAATTAATCCGCGATAGTTTATTCGTTTGAAAAGAAATTACTATCCCAAAGTAAGGTTTATCGCCACAGACGATAGATTTATATTTAATTTAACTAATATTCGAAAATGTATATGAGTACTACGAAGACTTTTCTATCCAAGATGGGTTTTTATAGGGAAGAACAACTACTTTATCACCACTATGAATCATTCCTGGGACCTCAACAACCCCAACTATCCCGCGACAATATTTGGCAGCTGACAAAAAGTCACCCTTATAAAGCTTAGAGTTAGTCTTTGGGGTATGCATTGAAATCAACTTTTCATCCATATCAAGGCAAGGAGGGTTATATTCCTCTACAACCAATTCAGCTCCAGAGGGAAACCTAAAGATGCTACCTTTTGGTAATTTAGAGATATTCGGTAGACCAGAAAAACATAAATTAGCGCCTAAACTTGAGGCCAATAAAGGTTCCTTCAAATCCATAGCATCGGTGATTATTGCTAATTCCTCTAAAGATACCGCTGACCACTGACGCTCATTGCGTCTAGTTGTCCCCTCCTGCTGCTTGTCATCACCTGCCCATGTCTCTCTAAAATATGATCCATGACGATCACCAACAAATCCTGACAATTGCGCATTGAGCGACAAACAAGACTCCTTGCCCAGCCCATGGTCATCAGTGCCGAGGTAAACCGAGTCTAAAATACAGTCAATTCGCTTCATCATTTTCTCATTTGGGAGGGATACAGCTAAAAGGGCCGAGGGGGTGTTAACCTCGCCCTCTCAGGTGCCCAGAAAGGCCTATTTTGTACTACGCATTTCACCACCTTGCTATGGTGTCTAAGTTCCTTGGAGTAATAAATTTCTGCCCAAAGACTGTTCTCAAGCGCTTTAGTTTTGACCATCGCAAGAGCGATGTTCGCCTTGACCACGGGAGACCACATAGCAGAAGTTACATAGCCAACTTCTTTGACGCAACCTTTATCGGCATATAAAAATGATTCTTCTGCAGGCTTATTACCCTCGATATCTAATTTCACTAAGGTATATTCAGACCCCTTAGCCTTGAGATCTAACAACGCCATTTTTCCATTAAAATGGGCTTTCTTAAAATCGACCAGCCAATCTAAACTAAGCTCAAAGGGAGTTTGATCATATTGATAATGAATAGTCTTTAATGCCTCATTAAATTCCATACCAGGCATAATAAAACCCGCTTCTAATCGAGCCATGTTTGTAGCTGCTTCACCATAGGGCTGAATACCATAATCTTCTCCGGCTGCATAAAGTTCATCCCAAAGTTTTAAGGCCAAACCAGGATCTATCCACAATTCATAGCCCAAGTCTCCGGTAAATCCAGTTCTTGATATCATCAAAGGCGTATCAAGGCTACCAGAAAAAGAAAAGTGGGCCACACAAAACGGTTTTAGATTTTCGATACCATTTAGACCCATTTTTTTTAAAACTTCACACGTTGTTGGGCCTTGAAAAGAGAGAGCCGCAAGAGTATCTGAAACATCTTGGATTACTAGTTGATCAAATCCAAAACTACTTTTTTTCAACCAAGCAAGTGATGGACTCCCACAGGTGAGTAAAAATTTTTCATCACCCAACTTAAAGATTGTTCCATCATCAATCAATCTCCCCTCATCAGTGCACCAACAAACATAAGTAACTCTATCTATTTTAAGTTTTGTTATATCTCGTGTAACCATCCTATCCAACATTGCCTCTGCGTCTGCACCGCTTATGACGTACTTTTGCATCGGACATATATCGTAGGTAGCACAACTGTTTCTTATACAAAAATATTCATATTCTTCATCATAATAATAGTCTGCAAACTTGTAGCCATTCCAACTGGACCAAGCATCGCGTAGATTCAAGACAGACTGACGCGGATGAAAATGACTCTTCTTTAATCGTTCGCCAGCGAAGGAGTCATTTAATTCAGTCTCACTATTCATCATAGAAATCATCCTCTGGCACGGTGTTAGGCCGTTTTAAATCCATCAATATTTCTCTAGCCGCGTTAGCACCGCATGCTGAAGAGACTCCTCCACCCGGGTGAGTAGATGAGCCACACATGTACATATTCTTGATAGGCATTCGGTACTGCGCATAACCTGGAAATGGCCTGTTGAACAAAAGCTGATCAATAGTAAGCTCACCCTGAAAAATATTTCCCTCAGTAAGACCTATTTCAGCTTCAATTTCGTGTGGAGTACGCACCTCCATATGCACAATTAAATCTTTAAAGCCCGGGCTGTAGCGTTCAATTTTGTTAATGACTGTCTGTCCAAAAGCATCTCTCTTTTCTGGAGTCCATGGTCCATCGGCAAGCTGTGGGGGGCAATACTGAATGAAATTTGACATCCAATGTTTTCCCGGGGGAGCCACTGTGGGATCCCAAGCAGATGGGATGACCGATTCTATAAAAGGATCATCGGACCATCGGCCATGCTTCCAGCAATCATAGGCTCGTTCCATTGTCTCCATTGAACCAACAAAACCCTGTCCTCCGCGATTTATGTACCGGTTGTCAGCAACATTATTAAATTTGGGTAAGCCAGATAAAGCAATATTTACTTTCCCTGAGGATCCTCTAATTTTAAAGTTTTTAGCCTTCTCGTATATACCCGGTGGCAAGTCGTTTTTATCCATACATTTGGTAAAAGTGCGCTTCGCATCCATATTGGATACCACTATTCCCGCGTATAATTCATCTCCATTTTCTAACACCACGCCAGTGGCTTTGCCATTTTTAACAAGAATTTTTTCAACACCTGAGCTCGTGCGAATTTCACCACCATGCTCACGTAAAGCCCCTGCCAGAGCATTTGATATGGAACCCATACCACCTCGAGCCAATCCCCAAGCTCCGATATTGCCATCAACATCACCCATGACATGATGAAGTAAAATATAAGCTGAACCAGGAGAATAAACTCCGAGTGCTGTACCAATTACGCCTGGGCTAGCCATAGCGGCCTTGATTAAATCATCTTCAAAATAATCATCCAAAAAGTCTGCTGCACTCATAGTAAAAAATCGTATGTACTCGTATAGCTCTTTTTCTCCCAAAGACCAGAATTGTTTGGCCAGCCACAATAGTTCCTTAATATCCCTAGGTCGAAATGATGTCGGATCAGGTGGAGTTCGAAGTAAGGTTTTTCGAATTAATTGAGCATAACGACCAAGGTCAGTCTGAAATCTGAACATCGCATCAGCATCATGAGGAGATCTTTGACGGAGCTGGTTGTACTCTGCCTCCTCCGAGTGGTAGCTAGTCATGGTATCTCCGTTGTCGGCAAAAACAACTGTACCCAAGTACGGCACTAGCACTAAGCCATGTTTGGTTAAATTAAGATCTCGATGAATCGCCTGACGCATCATGCTGCAAACATAGGAGCAGCTTGAATAAAACCATCCGTCATGCATCTCTCGTGTTACTGCTGCGCCACCTATGTAATCGTTTTTTTCCAATATGAGCACATCAAGCCCAGATTTAGCCAGGTAGGCTGCATTAGTGAGGCCGTTGTGGCCAGCTCCGACAATAATCGCGTCATACTTCTTCATTGCTTATTTTCCGAGCGCAAAATTTCTTTTGCCGCATTGTGGCCAGGACCACCCATTAATCCACCACCTGGATGACTGCCTGCACCACAAAGGTATAAGTTTTTGATCGGTGTACTATACTGAGCTGCTTCATAAGTTGGCCGCATCATCAACATCTGATCCATTGCTAATTCAGCATGGTGCCAATGACCACCGGTCACATTAAAACTTTTTTCAAGATCCTCTGGAGTAAGCACTTCTCCATGGATAATCTGTTCACTAATCCCAGGAGCGTATTGCTCAATAGTATGAATGAGGGTTTTATAAAGCATCTCCCTATCCTCCTCTGTCCAACCATTTTTTAAATTCCGCGGGATATACATGACGTGCGCTGACAGCACATGGCAACCCTCAGGGGCCATTTCGGGATTTTTAACGCTGGGAATCAATAACTCCATGACTGGCGCATCTGAATATTCACCATACTTTGCATGATCAAATGCAAACTCAATGGCGTCCATCTCTGGCGCGATAATCATTCGCTCGCTAGGGGAATCGATACCTGAAAAATCAGGCAGGCCACTTAGGGCTAAATGCAGTTTTGCGACATATCCATCACATCTCAGCCTATTAATTCGGTTTGTAAATTCTATTTCTAAATTTTTTGCTCCAACCATGTCCAAGAAAGTAGACTTAGGATCTGCAGATGATATGACTCTCGAGGCACTTATGACCCTACCATCGAAAAGTTGGACGCCTTTTGCTTCAAGAACATCATTATCAGAACCGATTTCAATTCGCCGAACTTTTATACCAGTCTGAATCTGAACGTCAGCAGCCACTGCAGAGCTCTTGAGTGCATTTATTAAATTTAAAATACCTCCTGACGGAAGTGAGTGCGCACCGTGCCTACTTCCACTCATGCGATATAACATATTAAGAACGGTGGCGTTCGGGGAACGCGGCGCCATCTTCGATCCAATCAATCCATCCCAACTCAGGACTGATTTCAGCAATCCACTATTAAAATTTTCATCCATCAAGTCTCGAGTTGGCAACGTAGCCACGCGCATAAATTCGCCCATGTCCTTTCTACCAAGCATGCGCAAATTCAATCCTAGGTGTCCGAAAGTTATAATATCTGAAATAGAGTTTTTCCCAATACGAGGCATTTTCTTATGCCAAAAGGGCTTTAACATCTTTGCGAAACGTTTTAGATCTTTTAAATAGCTTTTATAGCTCTTAACATCCTTCTCACTAACCCCTACAACAGTATCATTTGATAAAATTACAGGGGGTCCCTGTAAATTCAAACCGATTGTATCTAAAGGGTCACTTCCGACATGGAACCCATGTGAAGCCAAATCTAACTCGTGCGCTATGACATCAGAGAAATGACTCAATGAATGGGCCACTGATACTTTGTAGCCTGAATAGAACTCACGGGTAGCTGCAAGTCCACCTAAATTGTCCGAAGCTTCAAGTAGCAATACGGACTGCCCAGATTTGGCAAGATAGGTAGCACAAATGAGGCCGTTGTGGCCGGCCCCAATCACGATGTTGTCGTATTTTTCTAGCATTTCTCCTAAACCCTTCGCATAGAATAGACTATTGCTGCAAGTTAATTCACTCCTCCATGCCTAAACGCGCTGGAGCATTTCTCGAGAATTATCGTCATCAATTTCTTCACGCCACAATTTTAGATTCATGTCTATCACATAGAACCCTGCAATCCACATAAACTCGTCCCAAACAAATAGGTAATGTCCCCTGAAACCCCAATATAAGGCTACCGTCCAAAGTACAATGAACAAGAGTGTTTTGAGCCTAAGCAATACGCCTAATACTTTACCAGCGCTTATATTCTTATCTTGGATTCGTATTATTACTTCAATAATCAATATTATAAGAACCCAAGTGACCGCCTCTATCATGTCAGCCCAGGCAAGTTGCTTCTCGATGACCATCGCAGCGGCATCTTGAACAATAAAATAAGTGGGGGGATCAATGAAGTAAAATTGGTTTGCAGAGGAGAAGGTTGAGCAGTTTTCTGCAGTAATCTCAGTATAAACTAAATTATTGGTATAGGATTTTTCGGCATCTACTAATTGACACAGACTATTTACTCCCTCAGCTGGAATAGCAGAGTATATGTCATAAAGATTCACACCCCAGGCGTACAGTGTATGAGCTAAAAATAGAATGCATAGAGCTCTTATGCCATGGATAACCATCCAACCCAGACGAGACAAAGCGTCATCGGACAACCAATAGGTTTCTAACTCTAGAAGAAACAGCAGAGCAAACCACGCAAGTAAGTCTATGGTTGTAGCAAAGGCTCTTGTTCTCTCTAAAAAGGTACTTCCTTCATACAAGGTATGACTAGCTATCTCTATATCATTACCGATGTAGAAAACAAAATTCACGAGCAGGGCCGAATATACAACCAACTTTATGAGTTCTAGGCGACCGAATGAATGATTTCCGAGTTTAAACAAACTAGTTGACATGAATTCCCCTAAAAAGACTCAATTTCCTTGGTACCAAATAGGTGAAGTCCATGCCATCTCCTGAATCTCAGACGGATAACTTCCATCCGTACATACCGACGGCCGCTCTGATTCCTCTATGGAAGCACAGTCATAAGTATGCCAGCGAGGTGTTTTTGGCTCTAAAACTCGCAAGTAGTAATAGGCGGATTGGCTTGGATTAAAGTTAGTATCTGTGAAAACCTTACACAGGCTATCTGAGCCCTCTCCGGAGGTTTTCAATTGGATTACCTCTGTATTCATTTTTTTATCCGTATCAATCCATCCTTTAATTAATTGAAGAGCCTCAAGCTTCTGACCATTTGGATCTCTCACGGCGTAGGCAAGAAATGAAGGTTTATCAATCACTCTTGAGGGTAATAAATCTGAGCCCATTGGAACACCTTGCCCATAGGCCTGAGTAATCATCTCAGCACTGTCACATAGACCTTCAGGAAACGACCAACTGGCAAAGAGGCGCGGCCTAATTCTTGGACCAGAGGTACCAAATACCTCCTTTCTCAACATCGCATCAAAAATAGCATCTCGCGTATTTTCCTTGGCCCAGACACCGGCTAAGCCTCCCGGATTACCGTCAATACCGCTCGTGAGTAGTCCAGGATTTAATCGCTCCCGAGAATTTGCCTCTCCAGTTACCGCACCCACCCATTCAGACTCCTTGACACCGCCTGAAGTGGAAGAATGTGTATCAGTTGCGGCTATTACGCCAAGTTTAATAGGATTTAGTCCAATAACGCTCTCTTCCTTTAATCCTACTAGCAAGGCTGATCTCTGAAAGTCTGTGGCATGCACACAGCCACCACCAAGCATGCCATTACCGCCGATCTGATTTTCTTCACACTCTTCAGTTACTTGCGATATCTGCTTTAGTACAATTCCAGGAGCGTCATCATCTCTAACTGCAAACGTCTTTTCCTGTCCGATCTTTCTTACTGCCTCAACATTACATAACTCATCTGGAGCACCGAATACACTGCTAAGTCCGTTGATGCACTCAGAGCTGCCCTTGTGTTGAAATATTTCCATAATAGGTTCACGCGACAGGCGTTGTTTTGCGTAGGCTTTCTTTGCCTCTAAGGTGTCCTCTAACTGCATATATGGTGCCATTCGGCCATTCGATAAATTACTATTGTGGGGAATAGTCAGATAATCACACCCTTCATCACCATCACACACCTCATCCAATTGAGACCATAATTTACTGTCAATCGGAGCATCAATATAGCTTACCGGCAGAGCTGGTACATTTGAGTTTCTAAAGATTACGTTCCGATGATAGTTTGAAGTATCAGGCGTGCCGGTATATTCATAAGCAATAAAACTCGTAAATTCACACGGCTTATCAAACTTGTTCGAGACCGATTGAATGTCTTGCCAGGGCGACTGCGCATAATCTCGGCATAAACTTCCGTCCTTTCCACATATCTCAGGTATTCGCTCTGGTTTTTCAGTAGTGATTACCGTTGAGAGCATCACCATTCCCTGTCGCTCATCAGACCTGTAGGCTTGGCAGAAGTTTGTCTCATAAACTGGCGAGGAGGCGGTGCGGCAAAGCGCTCGCTCACCCAAAAATTCTCCATGATCAGTGACTGCTAAAAAATCTAGCGGCCTATCTATTTTCGTGCGGCCAACAGCAATGCCTTCGCCATTTATTGGAAAAATAGGAATTTCTTCCCCCAAGGCATAACGATGAGCATCTTCTGGTGTGGTGCCGGTACTGTTTGCCGCAGCATCGAACGAATAGCGTGTGTGAATATGGAGATCTCCGAACAATGCCTTCCCATTTGGTTCCGAATTATCGCAGCTGATACTGGCTTCAATGACCTCAGACTCACCGACCTCAGAATATTTTAAAGCCACCTCAGTAGTAGAATCTGACCCGTTACAGGCGATAAGAAGTATCAATATGGAAAAAATTGAGGCTCTTAATAAATTTAGTCGCAAAAACATAAAAGTCATCCTTATTATTATTTTAATAATATTTCAGTAGTATTCCGGCTCTTTCGATTAGCCGAGTGATCCCACATGCCCCTTAGTCGATAACTTAGGAAATCACCGCCCCTTGACTCCGCCCATATAGGATACCCAAATCTTTCGGACCCCACCCTCTGGGACCGTCAATGTACCACTCCAACCACGCGGTAGGACCAAACCTTCCCCGGCATTGAATACTTGAGGCTTGCCACCCTGACCTGTCATCACTAGCTGTCCGTCAATAACTAGCATCATTTCGTCATACGCAAGATTATCGTAAACCATCTCTCCGGGTTTACTCTCCCAGACACCTATTCCAAGATTTTCGTCTTTACTGTAAAAATAATCATACCCACGGGCAATCAAATCGCCTCGATTAGGCTCATATGGTTTGAAAACTCCCAAATTATTGCCACCTAACCTAACACTATCAATTCGCACAATTGAAGGTTGGTTGAGGTCTTCATTTACTGCATAAGCACTCAAAGGCCAAAGGTAAAAACCCATAACAACACAGATTGTCAGCATCAATGCACTAATATTGGCATATTGATATCTTTTATTTTTTAGCTGTAACAGAAACATTAATTTCTCCTGAAAATAGTACCTGATTCAATCATTCCTCTGGGAACGTCTCGAACTGATCACCACTATTGGTAAAGTCATACCAAGGAGCTTTAGAGCCCATGAATATATGGTAACTTGGAGTTAAAGTCGGATTTCCATCAACTACACCCATCGCGATGTAGAGAGCGTCTGGCTCATTCGACAGCATAATCAGTATATTAGATCCACAGTGCCTGCAAAAAACTCGCGTATGAGTTTCAGATGATCTATAAAAAGAAATATCAGAATCACCAGAAATATAAGAGAAGGCGTCCCTCGAGACACCTCCAAATGAGGCAAATGCTGCTCCATGAAGACGTCTGCATTGACTGCAATGACAGTGACTATAATCATTGATTTCTCCATCGATGGAAAAACGAACTCTCTGACACTCGCAATGTCCCGAAATCAAACTCTCACTCCTCTTTTGGAATGGGTACTAGAAATTATTTGGCGGCGTGACTGAACTTCGGGAATGCACCCAAAAAGCTTTCTCTGAAACATCACACTTAGCCCACGTAGCTCGCCACTCTAGTTCTTTTTGATAATAAATCTCCGCCCATATGTTTTTGGGTATCTTACCTTTATTAAATTCAACATCAGCAAGTGCTATGTTCATTTTTAGGATAGGCGACCAAACGCAAGACTTAATCGTTCCAATACGCTTTCCGTTCTTAGAGTCATAAAGAAATGCATCCTTAGGTGGTTTATTTCCCTCAACGGAGAGCCTTACCAAACGCCTAACTGCAGGCCTTTGAATTTCACTCAACAGGGCTCGTTTTCCAGTAAAATAGCCTTTTTCAAGATTGACCAGCCAACCCAAGCCGAGTTCGTAAGGAGAGCGATCCCGATCCGCTCGGACCGCAGTCTCCGCCGTATTAAAATCATCGCCAGG
>CETY01029579.1_pt1 | contig 10739 bp, 8 predicted proteins | sample 361551 | NCBI WGS metagenome assembly CETY01 (sample SAMEA2623135, study PRJEB7988) | marine metagenome | biome: marine biome (ENVO:00000447); feature: deep chlorophyll maximum layer (ENVO:xxxxxxxx); material: "saline water (ENVO:00002010), including plankton (ENVO:xxxxxxxx)" | depth 45 m | reverse complement strand
TTCAAAGTGAGGGATCTCCCAATACTCATCTATACAATATCTGAAAACCCCACCTTCAATATGATCAAATAGTCCTTTTTGCGCTATGTTTTTAAAAGTTTTTTCTCTAAAATTCTCCCATTTTTTCTTTTTAGATAGTTGAACTAAAAAGCTTAAAAAATTAGGCATTGGAAATTTTTGTCTGGATTTTAGTCCTCCATTGTCTAAATCGATAAAGGTTTCCCAATCTTTAAAGGATGACTTATATTGGGGGTCTATTAATAGTTCTTTATCCAGATTATTTTTTTGTTGATGAATAAAACTTCTTGAATAATCATAAAGTTTTTCAGGGCTATCTTGATAAAGGTTACTGAACCTAGATATAAGATTTAGCCAATCATTAGCATTGTAATATGTCCCTGCATATAAGGGTTGAGAAGAGGGAAGTAAGATGCAGTTTAAGGGCCATCCTCCACTACCTTTTGTTTCTAATAAGAAATCCATATAGACATTATCAACTTCAGGATGTTCCTCTTTATCAACCTTTATGGCAATAAAATGTTGATTCATTACTTTTGCTATTAATTCATTATTAAAAGTTTCTCTTTCCATTACATGACACCAATGGCATGCTGAATATCCAATACTTAAAATTATTAACTTATTTTCGCTTTTTGCTTGATCTAAAATCAGTTTAGACCAAGGTTTCCAGTAAATAGGATTTTTGGAATGGTGAAGTAAATAAGCACTATTAGATTTTTCTAATTCATTCATTTTCATAGCTAAAAATGAGCTCTTTCAAATCATTTAAAACTTGATTTTTAAGAATTTCTGGACCAATGATTTTACAATCTTTACCAAATCCTAGTAATAGCATTTTAAGTTCATAGGTGATTAAAAGATAAAAAGAGAAAATATGATTGCCATTATTTAAAACTTCTTTTAGGCTTTGAGAATGATGAAGAGGTTGAGAAATTAAATATTTTGATAAAATAGGATTGGTCTCTATAATTATTTCATTGGGAAGTTCATTAAAAACAGTAATTCCAATAGAATGTTTGAAAAAATTATCGACTGAAAAGTTAGTGTCAACTCTAAATGATTGTTCTAATAAAATTGGATCAAAAATTCGATCCAAGCCAAATGTTATTACTTTTTCTTTTAGTTCACTTTTTCCAATTAAATACCATCTATTTCTGTACTCCTTGAGAAGATAGGGATGCATTCTGCGAACAGACTTTATATTTTTTGAGAAGTTGAAATAATCAAATTGTACTACTTTTTTATTTTTTATGGCGCTTAAAAAAATTTCAAGATTTTCATTTCCCCTGATCGTTGGTAATGTTTCAAATTGAATAATCTGATCTTCGTTATTAATACTGGGTTTTTCAGAGCTTATTGCTCTATCTAAAATTTTCTGAATGGCAAATTCATATTGCCCAAACAAACTGGTATTTTTAAACTGATGAAGAATAGTAGAAGCAGCTTTTATTGCATTAATATCTTTCTCGGTTAATGGAACATCATCCATAGAAAAGCTACTTTCTGAATAATAATAGCCTTTTTCCTTTTTACTGTAAATAATTGGTGCATCATGCTCAATCCGCATAGCAAATAAATCTTTTTCAATTGTAGAGTCACATATATGAGAACCATCAGAACTTCCGAAAATTTCTTCTTCGCAAAGTTGTCGCAAATCACTTTTACTAGGGTATGGCGAATACTCGTTTCTAATAGATCTATCTATTATTCTATACCTTAATAATGCATTTTTAATAGCTGGCATAATTAAAATTGAAAGTATATAAAAGGTTGCAAACTCGTTGATGCAATTTGATACATTATAAATATAGCGGAAAAACAAACAATTAATTGAATAAATATAGAGGATTTTGAAAACTTTTCTCTATACCAAAACTTCCATCTTTCTGGGATAAAATGAATTAAAAACCCAATAATAATAACTACAAAAACATTGCTATATACAGAAATAACATCTCCAATTAAACTCCATTGGAAGTTAAAAAACAATTGATTAAGTATTTCATTAGCAGTAAACCATTCTGACAAAATATTATGTGATTCATCCATTTGATCCCAGGAATTTATAGATCCACTTCGAAACCAAATTCTTGTAAATGTTACAAAATTAAATGTGATAATAATTCCCAAAATTTTATTGGCCCAATTTGATTTATTTTTCCAAGGACTAACATTTTTCCAAAGCTTATAAATAATAATTCCTAGGCCATTCAGTCCTCCCCAAAGAACAAAATTCCAACTAGCTCCATGCCAAAGACCTCCAATTAACATGGTTAACATAATATTAATATTTGTCAAATACCATTTATTAAATCTAGGAAATATTTCCCCGAATAAAAGGGTTAAAAATATAACAGAAAGTATCCCAAATAAAAGAGCCAAGGAACCGCTAAGTAAGTATACAAACAGAACTATTAACGAAAGAGAAACATAACTAAAAATTGATCCGCCTCTATTTCCTCCCATTGGAATATATAGATAATCCTTCAACCATGAAGAAAGGGAAATATGCCATCGCTTCCAGAACTCTCCACAGTTATCAGCCTTGTAAGGAGAGTTGAAATTTTTAGGTAATCTAAAGCCTAAAATTAAGGCTATCCCAATAGCGATGTCTGTATATCCAGAGAAATCTGCATAAACTTGGAGAGAATATCCATACAGAGCCATTAAATTTTCAAAGCCAGAAAACATTCCTGGATTATCGAAAACTCTATCAACAAAATTAACTGCTATATAATCCGCTAAAAGAAATTTTTTCAATAACCCATTTAATATCCAGAATAAAGCCATGCCGAATTCTTGTCTAGTTAATGAGTATGGTTGATGAATTTGTGGAATAAAATCCGCAGCTCTAACAATGGGACCTGCTACTAACTGGGGAAAAAATGAAACATAAAATCCAAAGTCAAAAATATTATTAACTGGCGATAATTTTTTTCTAAAAATATCTATTGAATAAGACATGGTCTGGAAAGTATAAAAAGAGATACCAACAGGGAGTAAAATTTGATCTACCCTGAAGCTAGATCCAGTAAATTGATTAGTAAATGAAGCAAAATGATTAATTGGATGCCAGTTAGACCCAATGATAGCGTTAAATGAATCTGTAAAAAAATAGGCATACTTAAAATAAATTAAGATTAGAAGATTAATAGCTACACTAAATCCTAAAAATAACTTAGCATAAAGCTTTTTCTTAGAAATAAAAATAGCTTTTCCTAAATAAAAGTCTGCAATCGTAGAAAACAATAAAATGGAAAAAAAGAATCCACTTGTTTTATAATAAAAATATAAACTAACAAGAAAAAGAAAAATACTTCTTAACCTAAATTTTTTATAGAGCAATCCATATCCTATAATAACAAAAAGAAAAAATATCCAGAATGGATATTCCGTGAATATCATTGGATGTTCTGACGAATTTAAAAACGGGGACAAAATCCATTCATAAAATTTATATACAGAAAAATCACCCATTATCCTCAATATAATTAATATAGGATTTCATAAATGCCTCAAATAATAAATCTCCGATAAGATTATATCCATCATAAGACAAGTGAATAAGATCTTTTTTAGCTAATTTATGTTTGTGCCAATCTTTGATAGAATTTAACCCCCCCATAACTTGAAACATATCCCAAAGAGCAAGATCTTCATTTTGGGCCAATTCTAACATTTTTTCTCTGACTTCCAGAGCTCTTTTATTTGGGTATTTTCTCTTATAATAACTATCATTATTGGTAGTAAGTAAAATTGCCGTACTAGGATTAATCGATTTAATTTTCTGTATCAATGTGTCGTAATTTTTGTAAAAAGATTCTTTGGAGAAATCTTCTTCATAAGCGTCATTTATTCCTATAGAAAATATGACTAAATCGGGTTTGATTAAACTTAGCTGCTGCTCAAAATAAACACATCTTAAATAGCTTTTAACACTTGCGCCATTAACACCGATAGAATGATAAGAGATTCCATTGTTCTCGTTGTCTAATAAAAGACCAAAAAAAGAAAAGATAGATGGAATGTCTTTTTTCCTACAGATTTTTATTGATAAAGAATCAACCGAACGAGATAATTGAAATTTAATATGTCCTTTATCTCTTTTATAATCTATTTGAATATTAGAATCAACTATTATCTTTATTTCATAGTTGTTACTTGAATCTGTAAAAAAAATATCAATAGAATTAAAAGAATCATAGTCGCTTATGGGGTTTTTATGCCAAATATTAATGTTAGACACCGAGTCTAGAAGATCTGCTCTAGCGCCCATTAACCCAAATGGACCATGGTGATGATTAACAGAATTACGGTAACCTTTCCACCTGCCATTGTGACTGGACATTATGACTGGAGATCCATTAGATTTTATTAAGCGAAATGGGAAAATAAATCCTCTACCCGAATGGCAATATGGGCTAGAATACTGGAAATTAGTCCTCATTCTATTGGACCAAATATCAGCCTGAATATGAGAACCTCCAAAATGAAGTATATTAATTTTATCTTTCCCGTAAGAGTACTGATTATCCAATTTTTTAAAAAACTGATTCCAAACTTTATTTCCATAAATATTTAAATCATTTTCTTGAGTTTCTATAAATGGATATGGAAATGTATTTGGAGATGAAAATTGCCCCAATAGATTAGTGACATTAAATACCATTAAAAAAAATATAATTATGATATTATTAATCACTTTTTTTGATTTAAATAATTATTGTAATCCTTCATAAAGTCTTCAATAAAAAAGTCGGCAATTTTTTTAGCTCCTCTATTGGTAAAGTGAATGTAGTCTCTTGCTGCTAAAGAAGGTTTTTCTAAGACCCATTTCTGAATGGAGTTTTCTCCTCCCATGTTTAAATACATATCCCAAAAACAAGAATTGGTTTCAAAAGCTGCATTTTTTAATGCTGATATTACCTCCACTAAAATGGGATAGGTAATCAACTCTGTTTTTTGTTTTTTTGCCATATCAGCTGGACCGATAATAAGAAACATTGCCTTGGGATTAATTTTCTTTAGTTTAAAAATTTGTTTTTTAAAATAATTACCGTATTTGATAGCTCTTTCTTTAGATTTAATATAAGGAATAGTATTCCCTCCAAATTCCAAAATAAATAAATCAGTCGAAAGCAACTTTTGCATCTGACTCAAGGAATTATAATCTACTTTAGAAAACTCTGTGCCTGAAGCTCCTCTCAAAGGTATATTATCTACAACAACTCCTTTTTTACCCTCCAATGAAATGCCATATATTGTTGGGCTTGTGTTAGAACTGAATTGTAACTTAAACTCTTTTGGGCCCTTACTAAACTCTAATTGCTTTAAAGTGATTTCATCAGTCTTTAGAAGAGTGTCAGTGAGAAAAACAGAGTCATTTATTAGTAATCTAAGAATGGTATTTTCTGAATTAGAATAAAAGATTTTTAAGATGTTAAAATTTCTACAAAGTTTATAAGATTTAGTAGGTCGTTTGATATTAATTTCACCGTTATAGATAAAGTTTGAGTCGATAGATAGTGAATCAGGATTCATGGTGCAAAAAGAAAATAAAGCGCCATATTTTTTATGATTAATTTCTTTATCTATGTAGGGGCCAAAACCTGTTTTTCTAACCCAATTTTTTGAAGGAATATTATTTAGACTTATTTTTCTAGTAGCAGGAATAATAGCAAATAGTCCTGCCCCACTCCCACCAAATTCACTTTGTAATCTCTCCCTGAGTCTCCCCGAAATTCTATCACCTTCAATTTGGGAATCCCCGTAATGCATTATTCTTACTTTTTTAAACTTTGCATTCTCTAATTTCTTAAAAAATGAAACTAAAATAGAAGGATCACTATTGGGATATTGTATGTTTTTTTCGGAAAGAATTAGAGCATCTTTTATTCGTTTCTTTTCTATTAATAATACATTTTCTATACTATCTTGAATATGTTTTTTTACCTTATTTATAGAATCATAATTAATAACAATTGGAGGTGGCGTCTCAGGAGAAACTTCTTTGATTAGCTTTTCTTTTATAAAATCTTCCTTAGAAATAAAATTTAATTCAATATTGGCTACTTGAATCCCATTACTTGGGAATAGCCAAAATAAAGTTAATAGCATTAAGGTTAATCCTAATAAAAAAATTAATGGGTAAAATGGTGTTATTTCTTTGTTATTCTTAATTGCTGATTAGGTTTTAATTCATGGTAATGATTAAGCTTACAGAGTGTTTTAATGTTAATACTAGGGTTAACTGATGCTATTTCCCAAAAATATTTCTCATCAGATATTGTTTTATAAAACAACTTATTGTTATTCACTTCAAGTTTTGACATTAAAATCAACTTTTGATCTTGATAAATAATTGTGTTTTTTAAATTGTTCCAATTCATTATTTCTTTAACAGAAACATTATTATCAATTGCTATTTGACCTAAAACATCACCTTGTTTAACAAGATGTATTTTTTTAGTTTTTTGGATCGTATCCAAATATAAATTTCGCCTCATTGAGTCTTGAAAAGATAATATTTTCTGAACATTTTGTAATAAGAAATTACCCGATTGATCTTCTAATTCTAAACCATAATTTTTGGGAATAATTTGTCCTAACAAAACAGGGTTATCTCTTTTAATTTTCTGAAAGTCTAAAATTTTAAATTGTGCAATTGCATCAAAAAAAATATTTTCTTCAAATATAAATTCATTCAAATTTGAATGACTAGATTCAATAAAATTTGGGTCATATTCAATTTGGTCAAGCCAATTTATCAAATCGATATTAAATAAATATTTTTGATCTATAAATTTAACAGCTTCTTCCCATTTATTGGACTTAATTTTTCTTATGATATTAGAAACATAATTAGGTGAAGTTATAAATGATAACAAAGTCCAATTATCTGATTTATAAAGTTTAGATAGCTCTTTTATGTGTCCAATAGCGGCTAAAGTAGAAGCGTTTTCGTCAAGTCTTTGATCCATATAGCTATTAATCTTTAGATTCATTTTTAAAGCTGTTATATAACTTAAAGACCATATCCCTTTACCTGATAAATTGCTTACATAGTGATTTTGATAAGCAGATAAAACTAACGGAAGAAATCCAAATTTTGATGAGAGTTTGTTTGAACTAAGCGCAGAATCAATAAAGGAGTATTCTGTCATTTTTTTCTGAAATAAAAAGTATAGAACCTCTAAATCTTCTTTTGCTATTTTTAATTGTATTGGTGAATTAAAAATATTATTATCCTTTAATTGAAAGTTTTTTATGAGTGAAGAGTTAAAAAGAAACAGATCATCATTTTTTTGAGCATTAAAGCTGAAAAGCCTCAAAACAAAAAAAATTGAAAGTAAAATCAGACATATGGTCTGAAAATTCAAAAATTTTATTTTAAAATGATTAAGCATATTATTTAATGATGTCATTATAGAATACTCATTAAATGTAGTTATTGTAAAAATATAATTGAAAAAAATAGACTAATTATACCAAGATTGTACTTCTTCGAGTAGTATTGCGGGGACATCTAGCTTGTTTTTTTTACGATACCCGTTAAGTTTTTGATGAACAGCCGTCGGTTTTGCTTCTAAAAGTAATAAACTCGAAGTATATCCACTTTCATATAATGGTTGGATCCAATTATCTGGGATGTTTAAAGCTAAATATTCTTCTTTGTTAGGCCCAATATCCCATTTTTCAGGTTTCATTTGTGGGAAAAATAAAACTTCTTGAATGGATGGTTGATTGCATAAAAACATTACCAGTCTATCTATTCCTATTCCCATCCCTGAAGTTGGGGGCATTCCATACTCTAAAGCTCTTATAAAGTCAAGATCAATAAACATGGCCTCATCATCACCTTTCTCTGCTAATTTCACCTGTTCTTCAAACCTTTCTTTTTGATCAATAGGATCATTTAATTCAGAATAAGCATTCGCTAATTCTTTACCATTTACCATTAGTTCAAATCTTTCTGTAAGCTCTGGATTATCTCTATGTTTTTTACATAATGGAGACATTTCAACAGGATAATCCGTAATGAATGTTGGTTGAACATATTTACTTTCACATTTTTCTCCAAAAATTTCATCAATTAACCTGCCTTTACCCATAGATTTATCAGTATCTATAGAAAGGTTTTTACATGTTTCTCTAAGCTCATCCTCAGACATGTTAGAAATGTCCAATCCAGTATGTTCTTTTATAGAATCTATCATTGATATTCTTTTAAAAGGCTTTTTAAAACTCACTTTATTGTCTCCTATTTGAACTTCCGTGGTTCCAAGGACTTCTAAACAAATGAACTCTAGCATTTCTTCAGTGAAACTCATCATCCAATGATAGTCTTTGTAAGCAACATAAATTTCCATTTGCGTAAATTCAGGATTGTGAGTTCTGTCCATTCCTTCATTTCTAAAATCTTTGGCAAATTCATACACCCCTTCAAATCCTCCAACAATTAGTCTTTTTAAGTAAAGTTCGTTAGCAATCCTTAAATATAAAGGTACATCCAGGGCGTTGTGATGAGTTATAAATGGTCTAGCTGCAGCCCCTCCTGGAATACTTTGTAAAATAGGTGTTTCAACTTCAATATATTCTCTAAGCGTTAGAAATTTTCTCATTGCATTAATAATACTAGACCTTTTTATAAAAGTTTCTTTAACATTCTCATTAACAACAAGATCTACATACCTTCTTCTATATCTTAACTCAGGATCGTTAAAAGCATCGTGAGTTACTCCTTCAGAATCTATCTTAGGTTGTGGTAATGGCTTAAGAGATTTACTTAATAGGTGAATTTTTTCAACGTTAATTGAAATTTCTCCGACCATTGTTTTAAATACTTTACCCTCTATACCTAGAATATCTCCTAAATCAAGCCACTTCTTGAAAACATCGTTATACATAGATTTATCTTCGCTTGGACAAACTATATCACGATTTAAATAAATTTGAATTTTACCCTTAGAATCTTGAAGGCTTCCGAAACTTGCCTTCCCTTGAATTTTTCTTCGCATCAACCTTCCAGCAAGTATGACGCTTTCTCCTTCAATATAATTTTCTAATATCTGTTTAGAATAATGAGAAAACTTAAACTCTTTAGCTGGATACGGATTGATTCCATAGTCAATAATTTTTTTTAGACTCTCCCTACGAATCTGCTCTTGTTCTGAAAGCATCTATAATATATGATCTAACTAAAAAATAAAGACTTTGATGTTTTGATCGGATGAACACTCAAAACTGGTACTTTTAAGTCGTTGGCTACAATCTCTTCTTGAAAAGAGTTCTCTAATATCCCTAAAAGAGTATCATCTTGTAGATTCATGATGGCAATCAAATCAGCATCAACTTCTTTAGAAAGCTTAAAAATCCCTTCCGTTAAAGTAGCTCCTTTTTCCACTAAGTGAGAAGAATGTTTTACATTCTTCTCTTTTAAATAGTTAACTGCCCAAAGTTGATTGGCTTTCAACTTATTTTTAACGAACTCGTCATCCTCATCTTTGGTAATTAGGTGAACTTGAGAATCAAAATAATGAGAAATTTTGGCAACAAGTTCTAATTTTTGTTTGGTCTCAAAGTTTAAATCTAATGGTACAACTATATGATCATATCCCGTATCGTTCATTAATTTTTCTTGTACTAAAATAAATGGAACTGGTGAACTGGTGATGACTTTTAAAGCTCTGCTGCCCATAATTTGTTGCCACCTACTAGCTCCATGAGTTCCCATAAAAATTAATGATATTCCCAATTCTGCGGCTACATCCCCAATATCATCGAAGATATTACCAACTCTAACTGTGCTGGTTATATTACAGGATGAAGAAAATGCCTTTCCTAGACTAACTTCTACTTCAAGTTTGTCTTTAGCTGAACTTATGTCATCCCTCGATTTTACAATATGTAGTAAAATTACTTCAGCATCTATAATTGAAGCAAATTTGACAGAATGTTGTATTGCTGAGTGAGCAACTTCTGAAAAGTCAGTTGGAACAAGTAGTTTTGTAGTCATTTATTTAAATTAAGCTGTTTTTTCCTTTATTACTTCATTACTATTGTTAATATTTTCTTCTGAAGAGCTAGTGAGATCTTTAAGTACTGCGCCCATCTTGCAATTTCCTGAAAATATAGCACCTGGTTCAATTGATAGTTTATTGGTGGATATTTCTCCCTGCAATTTTGCTGTACTTTTAAGAGAAAGCAGTTCATCGACTTCAATAATCCCATTTAACTTACCTTCTAAATCAGCATTTTTACAACTAATATTTCCATCGATTTTTCCTGTGGGTCCTAAAACTAATCTTCCTTTAACAGTGATTGTTCCCTTAAGATATCCATCAATTCTAATATTAGAATCTGATTTTATGTCCCCCTCAATATGAGTTCCTTCAACTATCCTATTAAGTCTTTCTGGAGACTGGTTATTATAACTTGCCATATTCTTTTCGGATTTAAATACCATAATTTCTTTCAGCAAATATATAAAAAAGATGAAATTTTAATTATTGATAGAATTCTTCAAAAAACTTAAAGTAATTCTCAGGATTTTTTTCTAGGTATAATTCTTTTAAGTTTTTAGGGGAAATAATAAAGAAATTTTCCTCTTTATAATTTTTTATTGCACCCTTATTAACTTTAAAAGATACGTAGTAATCTAATGCTTTTTTGCTATCATTAAAAAATTTCACCATTATCATTTGATCGGATGTATTTAG
>CETY01006510.1_pt1 | contig 10759 bp, 13 predicted proteins | sample 361551 | NCBI WGS metagenome assembly CETY01 (sample SAMEA2623135, study PRJEB7988) | marine metagenome | biome: marine biome (ENVO:00000447); feature: deep chlorophyll maximum layer (ENVO:xxxxxxxx); material: "saline water (ENVO:00002010), including plankton (ENVO:xxxxxxxx)" | depth 45 m | reverse complement strand
AAACTGATGATTATCATCCTGCTGGACAAACTGCATATGAATTGGCAGAAAACAAGAAAAATAGGATAGAATTAGACAGAATCAATAGATTAGGAGAAATCATCCCGGGTGGTGATTTAGTGGAAAGGCTTCGCATCACTCAAATAGAGCGCAATAGTGTCACAGCAGTAATGACCGTCGACGATGCGGAGCACCGTTTTGAAATGCCGCGTAATATTCTTGAGGAAGTCGATGGCCATGATCTGTGGGCTTATGAACCATTGGCATTAAATGCTTTTCATGAGTTTCACAGAGAAAAAGCTCAAGCTTATCTTGCAGAAAGGGGTCAAGCAGGTATAACAGCTAGTTATCTTTCTGAAGAAGCCAAGAATGAGGATTCAATATTAAATTCTCTTCCGCATGATTTAGAAAAGAGAATTAGTAAAATGCTTGGTGGTGGTCAAATATTTTCTTCTAACAAAAAAGACTATGAGCTTGAATTTTTAAATAATGAATTGTCTAAAACGAGAAAAAGATATAATACCTATGGTAAATTGTTGGCAGTTAATAAGTTAATACCAAAAAATGTTGATAATGATATTTGGGATTATGCAATGAAAAAGTATACATTTTTCAAAAAAAACTATTATGAATTTAGATCTCCAAATAATGTTTTAGATCTTGCTGTTCATCAAATGGAATGGTTAGGTGATTGGATAGATGAAGACACTTTAGCGGCAATGATCAAGGTGTTCAATATATTATCTGTTTTACCTCCAAACATTCACTATGCAAATAGCGCTTCTGTATTAGAAATAAAACAATCTATTGAATATGCATTAAATATTAATTCTAATCCACAGAGAGTATTAATTGCTTTGTTAAGAAGCCAAGCATTTTTAATTGAATATTATTTTTTTATGTTAAATCACGGCATTTCTAGGGATCGACGCTTTAATATTACTATAAATAAACTTAATTCAATTTTTACAGAAATTTATAAAAAAAAAAATTACGAATTATCTTTATACAAGACTATTCATGAAAACCCCTTTCTTAGTTATTATGAACAAAGAGAAATGAGTAAAATAATAGAATCTGTAATATTTTATAAAGAAATAGCTACTGAATCATTGAAAATAATTTATGAACTTTTCGAAGAACATGATAAGTATATTTTTGTATATTTAAAAGAACAATCCCAAAAAAATGATGAAACAGAAAAAAAACAAGATAGAATTAAGATGTATAAATTAACAAATCGTCGCAAAAAATTTCCGTCTCATTGGTCAAAACATTATAAAACAAATGAAAGTCTTTTACCAGAAATTATTGAAACAAAAATAGATGAAAACTTATTATAAAAAAATTATAGAATTTTGCTATAATTTTTTACAAATGATGTATTTAGCCTATAATCAAACATTCTTTCCAACTATTCATGAATACTTACTCAGATCTATGAATTATAGTGCATAATATTTGGAAACTTTAGTCGCGCCTGCTATAGCGTGGTAAGCTGGGTCCTCCGCTCGTTAATATGGGAAACTTCCCTCGTCGTCGTCGTCGTCGTCGTCGAGCTCGGCGGCGAGCTCGTCGTCGAGGATGCCAAAATTTACTGGTTCTAAACCAATATTTTTCAATGCATCATCAAATCCTCTTGCAGCCTCTATTTCAGAAGAAAATCTTTCACTAATGTTTTCAAATGAACAATTGTAATCCTTTCCACTATTGTATAGTGTTGGAATAAAGTGAGTAAATTCTTCTTTATCCTCTTCAAGTGTAAGATCTTTATCAACCTTTTGGACTCCCCTATATTTTGACCAGGTTTTTGTGTTGCGAATCCATGAGAATTCAATGTTGAAGGTTGGTTCGCCTTTAAACATTCCCCCATTTCCACTTTTTAAATCTACTCCTTCAAAACGATCTAATATCTTAAACGTAAGACCTTTCCAATTTTTAAATGGATCTTTAAGAAATGTGGAATCAGGATCTGCCATTTCATTTAACCAGCGAGTTGCAATTTCATTTGGATATCCAATGAAAACACCTAGTTTTTCTAGTTCTTCAGAAACTTTAAAGTGATGTACATAGAATGTTACTTCTGTGTACATACTTCCAGTTATTGCTTTTTCCATTAAAAGTTTATTAACTTCCTCAAAGTAAACTTCAGTCAGAAAATGCATTTTCGCAATCTTTTCTTCAGCAGTCTTTTTCTTGCGTTCAATCATTCGAAAGATCTTTTGTTGTTTTTCCTTGGCAGAAGCCTCGATTAAAGTGTTGACAAACGTTTCTTGTTGGTACATCTTGCTTTTGTGTGTGTTTTTAGTTGTTTAGTTTTGTTGTTTTTAGTTGTTTCATTAATAATATAAAAAATGGTATTCATTTTTTTGAATTATTATAAAAATTATTAACCAATTATAATATTATTAATATTATTAAATTTATAAGGGGGAATTTCAAGATTCAAAGGTGCCGGACCTTTACGAATTCTTCCAGATAAATCATAATGACTACCATGACAAGGGCAAAACCATCCTTCATAATCACCAGAATTTGCAATTGGCACGCAACCTAAATGTGTACAAATTCCCATAACAACCAACCATTTGGGATTTTCAACTCTTTGTGAATCAGTTTGTGGGTCTCTAAGTTCTTCCAGTAATACAGATTCTGAGGAAGAGATTTCTTGTTGAGTTCTATGTCTAATAAATACAGGTTTGCCGCGCCATTTTACGGTAATAGTTTGCCCTTCTTCTATACTACTAATATCAAATTCCGAACTAGCTAAAGCCAAAACATCTTTTGAAGCACTCATTGTTGATATGAATTTCAAAGCTGTTATTCGCAATGCAGATGCATATATAAATTTATTATTAGCCATTATCAGATATGTAAACCCGCGATTTGTATGATTACATGAATTTTGAATTCGATCTTTATAAAATAAGTTATCAACAGAACCAATAGATGATTGAGAACTTATGAATTTTTTGTTATTGATAATATGTGAATATTTATTTAAATATTTATAACATTTTGATATACGCAATAAGCTCATAATTATATTCATACTTAAATTTTTATTATTTCATTTTTTTGAATTATTGAAATAATTATATGCACAATATGAAAATGCTTAAACAATTTCTAAATTATTTGTTTCAAAATTTCTGTTAATACAATAATTATCTAAACTTACTAAACTGAACAATATTCCACAAATGCAAATAATAAGCATTATTGTTAAAACCTCCTTTCTTTTAAAAAAGAATTTTATACTTAATAAAATAAGAATTACAAAGAAGAATAATAAACCACACCTTGTAGACAACTGCCCTCTTCTCCTGTTGTGCATTGTGATATGTCTTACTCTTCTTTTTGGAATTGTTAATATTGTTTGTCTACAAATAACACAATTTGGATTTTTTTCTTGTATATGCCATTTAACAAAACATTCTTCACAAATAACATGCTTACATGAATGAATAATAAAAATTATATTTTTATCTTCTTCAGATTCAGTAAAACAAACTGGACAAATTTGACTATCTTTTTTAGATTGGGATAATTTATCGCATGATGAGTTTTTTTTATATAATTTTCGCAGTTTATTAACTGAAATAAATACACGATTTATAAATGCATCAATAATAATATAAGTGTTGCCGCCTGACATTTGTGAATAATTATTATTTTTAAGTAAATGAATGTTATATAGAATACAAGAATCTATAATTTTGTTCTAATTTAATTTACATTTGGGCGTTGTTGTAAAGGTGGTGCTGGAAATTTAGGTTTCCATTTTGGATTTGGGCGTTATTGTAAAGGTGGTGCTGGAAATTTAGGTTTCCATTTTGGATTTGGGCGTTGTTGAACAGGTGGTGCTACTATTGCTTTTCTTGGAAATGAGTATGACAATTGTTCTGATACCATTGTTGGTGCTGGTGTTGGTGCTATTTCTGATGATTCAGGAATTGTTATTGAAGGTACTTGTGCTTCAGGAACTGCTGGTGTCATTGCTATTGCTGGTGCTGGTTCTGGTGCTGGTGCTGGTGAAAGTTCTTTTTTATCTTTCTTTTTGAATATACCAAAGAATCCTCCTTTTTTAGTTTTTTTGTTATTATATTTTTTTTTAACAAAATTCTTTTTGGTCCGTTTTCTGGTCAATTTTCTTTTAAGTTTTTTAGGCTTAATATTATTAATATTTTTTGTCATATATAATAAATACACATAAAAAAATATATGTTTTATTAATGAAGTATAAAATAAGAAAGCAATATGGGAAGGGTAATTGTTTATACAAAAACAATATTTTACATGATGATTCATCATATTCATCAGAAGATTGTGATATAATTGATAGCAAAAAATCATCAAAAGTTGATACTAGAAAAAAATATAAATTAATGAATGAATTGATTAATATATTTTTAAAATTTACAAATAAATATGGAAATAATGGATACGGATTGTGGAAAAATAGATATCAAATCGGTTATGATTATGATACAGAAATACAAAACGATATATTAGATTTATCTAAATCTTTGGATAAATATAATAAAGAGGTAGAATACTCTAATAAATATGCAATAACAGATTATATGAATGAATCTTTAGAACTAATTCCCAAATTTTTTGATTTAATATATCCAGAAGAATATAACAAATCCGATGCTGGAAAAGATGCATATTATTTAGCTATTGCAAATATTGATTTAAATTCAAATGGAGTAGTTGCAAATAAAGTTGTAAATTTATTAGAATATGCAGAAATTGAATTAAAAAGGGAAACTATACTCAGAAATGAATTATTGCAAAGATATATAAATGTAAGTGAAGAAAGACTTAATCCAAGAGTAATGTTATATTTAAACGCTGCTGGTAATCGAATAAGTGAATATGAATGGGCAATAGAAATAATAAAAAAGGTTTATAAATCAAAAAGAGAAAAAGAATCTTCAAATTATAAAATAGGATTAGCAACTACTTTGCCTGATGATATTAGTAGAGAAATAGCGACTTATCAATATGGTGGTACTAGTTCTTCAGATGATTTATTACATAAATTCATAGAATTAGGAGTAAATCCTTCAAAAAAAGAACTTTTGAATTTTAAAGAGAAATATTTGAATCCATATAATAATAATGTTTTTGCTTGGAATAAATATTTTATTATAAGAACAAACATGGAAAGTAATGAAAAATCATTTCCGGAGTTGTTACATAGTTCTTTTATTCATTTTTTGAATAATGAAACAATATATTTTGCAAATATATTATCTTCGTTCAACTATAATTTTAATGAAAAAAGTGTAAATAGTTTAGGAAATAAAGTGAATCTTATTAATTATGCAAATACATTTTTATCTAAAATAGAAGAATCTGGAAATGTTTCACATAAGTTAAAAAAAGATTATAAAAATAGACTTGAAATAATATTAGATGCTAATAGATTATAATATAACATAATTTTCAAAAATATTGAGTTAAAACGGTGAAGCAAAATTTGCTCCAAATGAAGCAGATTCGTTGGGGTGGAATGGTAAAGAATCTATTGATGATGATCCTGCATCTGATGTATTTTCTGGTGGACTTAACATTGGTTGGTTACCAATTGTGTTAGTTAATTGTGGTGGTGTTGGTTCGATAACTTGTTGAAGTGTTTCTGCAGAATTGTCTTCTTTTTTATTTGTGGTTTCTGTGTCATTAACACTTTCAGTTTCAGAAACGTTATCATCATCTTCAATTTCTTCATCTACTACTTTTTTTGTTTTGATTGGTTGTGAAGAGGCATTGATTTTCAATGCTTTCATTTTTTGAAATAGTGATGGTTGTGTTCCAACTAACGATAATGTAAAAACTAGTAATCCATTTCTGACACCTCCTCTAGAATTAATAAACATAAACATGAATACAACAAGTGTAAGTTGTGCAAAAATTTCTAAAATCAATGCTACAGAGTCTTTATTTTCATTAAATTCTGGCATAATTGTTTCTAATATCGATCCGGTAAGCAAACCAATACTAGAATAATATGCAATTGTAGGAATAGCCTTATTCATAGATTCTTCTATTTTTTGTTGATAAATTTGTTCCATATTAAATGGTAGTAATATAAAAACTCAGCGCAAAAAAATGAATATAATAGTTTCTTATAAAGTATATATAATAGAATAATGTCTGCGCATCAAAGAACACGTCATTTATCAACATATTTGAATACAAGTCGCAAAACAATTATAGAAATATTGGAAAATCGAGGTTATGATATGACACAATACAAAAGTTTTGAGCCAAGTACTTCAAATAATGAATCAATGAGTCCAATAGTTGTATCAAATGAAAAAGAAATGGTTGAAGTACATTATGAATTAACATCAACGAGAACAAATCATAAAAATGTATCTAAAAAAGTAACTCAAATTGTAGAAAAAAGAAAAGAAAAAGATAAAAAGAAAGATTTAACAATTATATTTCTAGTATCGGATTCAATGACTCCTAGTGTTAAGGAGGCGATTCGTGTGTTAACGAATAAATATAAAATATTTATTCAAGTATTTCCGATTCGTACGTTAATGTACAATATTACGAAACATCAAAGTGTTCCTGAACATGTCCGAATTTCAAAAAGTGAATATGATAAATATTTAGATGATTTATTAGATTCATTGCATGTTAATTCTTTAAATAATTTACCTAAAATTCTAGATACTGATCCTGTAGCAATGTTTATTGGTTTACGTCCGGGCGATTTATGCAAAATAACACGTCCAAGTTTGGCTGCGGGGATACATACTGTTTATAGATATTGTGTTTCTGATAGATAAAAAGTTATGAAGAGACAGCAGAAGTCCACATAAAAATACATCCAGTTAATGCAAATACATTTGCAACACTTAATAAGAGAGTTTTATGTCTTTCTCTGTTATATAGCACTTGTTCAGCTTCTAGTGCTTTTTTATAAGTGTTATAGTTATCGGTTCTTTGACGTATGTTAAGATTTAATTGTCTTACCGCATCTTTGTGTTTGACCCAAGTTTTGTCATCATGTTCAACATTTTGTGCTTGAGATATTTGGGACGCATGTCTATTACGAAACATATTATCTCTGGTATTCATATCATTATCATAATCATCTCTACCTACATTATAAAGTTGTTCTCCATCTTGACTCAAATCATATTTAGAATTGTCATAATGTGATCTATTTCTAACCTCATCTTGGTATGGCATTATATATATATTAGATAATATTATAAATAAAATAACATGGAAGAAAAAGAACCAAATTCATCTGAACAAGTAAGTTCAGTAGATGAAACTAGACAAGAAGAACCATGGACAAGAAAAGGTGAAGAATTGATACGAAAATGGAATGATGATATAAAAAACCGTGAAAGATTACATGACGAATCGGGTTATTATTATAAAAGAATGCGTAAATATTGGGGATTGCCCGCTATAATATTACCTGCTACCATGGCACCAATATCTTCCGTTTTTTCTGATAAAGATTGGATAAAATATGTAAACATGGCGTCTTTTGTGGTAGTGGCAATTATGGGTGGTATAGACTCTTTTTTTAGTTTTTCAACTAGAAAAGAAAGACATTTTAATCATTCTGCAAGATATGGTGAATTATCTACGTCTATTGAAGGTGAATTATTTAAAAACAAAAGATTCCGTATACAATCTGATGTTTTTTGTACAGAGGTTCGTATGAGATATGATATGTTGAATACAACTGCTCCGGTAATCCCAGATTATATTCAGATTCGCGAATCACAGAAATGTGATAATATTGAAAATGTTTAGGTGCAAAATTCTGGGATAATTTTAGAATCATAATCATATGATTCATATTGCAAAGTTTCTTTAGCAATTAAATCGTCTTTTAGCTCTATTGTTTTTGTTTTATTTTGTTCAATCGTTTTTTCTTCTGTTAATTCATCATCATCATCATCACTATCTGTAAATACATTTTCTTGTTCATCAGTTTCAGGAATACTTTGAATTAATTCTTCATCATCATCATCATCATCAATATCTTCATCATCTACTTGATCATTAATGTTTTCTTCAAAGGTTTCTTTTGTTGTTTCTAAATTTTTAAAATTATCCAAATCTTTTTTATTATTAATATCAATAGTGTCTAATAAATAGGGATAATCATCACTATTAGATTTTGTTCTAATAACTACAATACCATTATATACGTTTTTGATTTTATTATTAGTGTTTAATTTCCATTCTGAATTAATATGGTTTTTATTTAATGGGCTTGTATAATACACAACCCAGTCCACAGCATTTTTTTCAGAACAATTATTTAATTTTTCTAAAACAATCGATTGTATTTTTCCCTTATTTGGATTCTTTTTGTGAATAAATTTAATGCATTCTTCTTTAGATTTGATATTGAAGTTTTTCATTTTATTAACAACAAATATGCTTGAACCATCTTTTGTAATTGAATGCCACTTCATAATATAAGTTTATTCTTAATAGTTATTTATAGTTCATTTTTTTATATTATATAATATGCGTTACAAATTATATATTATATATTTGTTAGATTGTGTATTTTGTTTTTCAAATTATAACAAACATTTATCAACAAAGTTTATATCAAAAAGAGTTGCAAGACCATTTTTATTGGATCTTCAAAATAATTCATGTTTAATGTGTTCAGAAGAATTTTCTGAAAATGCTCCGTGTGAAATCCACCATATTGATAAAAATTCTTCAAACAATGTATTTGATAATTATGTAGCATTATGTTGTAATTGTCATTCAAGTATTCATAGATATAACAAAACGTTCCCAATTGAAAAATATAAGAAACTTTTATGTAATAAAACCTCTTTATTCACTTGAATATATTTCAATAATTTTTTTAACAAATACACTTCTTTTAATATCATCATCACTCATTTGGATAATTCCAATATTGTTTCCGTACATTTCATATGTATTTTCATAATATTGTTCTAATTTTTTCAATAAATTATCTAGTCCATTTTCAAATAATTTAATATCACATTGGCTAGTATCTCCTGTGACTACAATTTTTGAATTTTCCCCTAGTCTTGTTAAAATCATTTTCATTTGTCCCGGGCTTGAATTTTGCATTTCATCTGCTATAACATATGTATTTTCAAAAGTTCGTCCTCTCATAAAACCAATTGGTATTATTTCTATTTTTCCTGATTTCAGCATAGAATTTAGTTCTGCTTTTGATTGTTCATCAATAAAAATATCATATAGAGGTTGTATCCATGGATTCATTTTGTCATCAATATTTCCAGGTAAAAAACCCAAATCCTCGTTTTCTACTGGAACAATTGGTCGTGTTAATACAATTTTATTAACTTTATTTTCTTTTAATTGTTGTATTGCAATTTTACACGCAAGCCATGATTTACCAGTGCCTGCGGGCCCATGAGCTATTACCAAATTTGTATTAATATTTTGTAATAATTCAGTATATTTTTTTTGTTTTGGAGTATGAATTTTATCTGTTTTTGATTTCAACGCAAATATTGATACATAAGATAGAAATAATAATTTTAAATAGTACATGTTATTAGTTTTTTTTTAAATTATGATTGTGATTATTATTGCTATAATTTAAAGATTCTGGTGTTTAATTTAATGATTTCTCATATAAAATTGTAAATTATCATGACAAAAACAAAATTAATAATAACACCACATCCTGATTTTTGGGTAAAACTTTTTATACCAAAACATTGGAAATATTTAATAAAAGATATACCTTCTTTTGAAGCAAATAAAGATTTACAAAGTGATAAATATGATATTTATTATTTATCTGATAAAGGTTATGATTCAGTTAGCAAAATTATAAATAATCCATATGACGGATCATGCTATGAATTATCAAAATTATGTAATGATAAATTCAATTGTAGAAAAAACATGAAAAGTTTACAAGATATTCCTTTTAAACTATGTTCATCGAATATTATTGAGTGGCCAAAACCAGATGAAAAATTAGTTGCAAAGCCCGTGAATGGAACTGGTTCTAGCAATATAAATATAGTCAAACATGGAGATAAAATTTACAATCCAGAAAATGATTTGTTTATAGTTGAAAAATATATTGATGATAAATATCCAAGAATTAGTGTTGATGGTTATATTTGTGGGAATAATATAGATATTTTAGCAATATGGGATAACAATTATTGTGAAGATATCAAAACAAATTTAAAAAGTTTAACATTTCCCAGTATTCATTCTAATAATCCAAATATTTTAAAAAAATATAGAACAATAGTTAAAGAATTAGCAAACAAAACAAATGTCAATAATCAAATAATTGATATTGAATTTTTTATTATAAGTGAAGATGATATTCGAGTTATTGAAATAAACCCAAGATGTGGGGGTAATTATTTACCTGTTTACCATGTAACTGGGTATATGCCACTATATGTGAGTGAACAATTAAAAAATAATATAATACCTTCAAAAACCGAAAAAATGGGTAAAGCTTATGTAAGATATAATTACGAATTTAGTTCAAAAAATATTGTACAAAAAGGTGGTTATTCAAATAATATTTATAGATTTACTGTTAATTCAAATAGTTATTCACATTCATATGCATATACGTATGATGATAATGTTTCTATAAGTTCATTAGAACTAGCATCTGAATATGATGCATTTATTTTTTTCAAAGATGATTAAATTTTTAACTACAATACTCACCCTTTAATGGTTCAGGCGAAGGGCCAACTAAAAA
>CETY01019845.1_pt1 | contig 10774 bp, 8 predicted proteins | sample 361551 | NCBI WGS metagenome assembly CETY01 (sample SAMEA2623135, study PRJEB7988) | marine metagenome | biome: marine biome (ENVO:00000447); feature: deep chlorophyll maximum layer (ENVO:xxxxxxxx); material: "saline water (ENVO:00002010), including plankton (ENVO:xxxxxxxx)" | depth 45 m | reverse complement strand
TATTCTCTTCATACATATCTACCTTAGTTTGTGGTCTCCCATCAACTTTATGCTCACCACCAAATAATTCGTCAAATAGAGCAGCAAGTTTGTGTTCAAACTCATGCCCTGCTTTCTTTGCGTTTCTTCCAGCAGTTATGGATGCAGTCATTTCAGATCGTTTAGGTATCTTCATTATATCCTATTAGTATTGAATAAACAATGGATGTGTGACAGTTATTTGATTGACCTTATATCAAATGTTAGTTCACCATGTACCTCGTTCAAATCTACATGAGGTACTAATAATGGGAACTTATCAGCATAATCAGCACCAAAACCATGAGCACACTCTACAAAATCTTTGTAGTTACCTGCAAAATTAGGTAGGTCATGTCCAATATAATCATGTGCTTTACCATAGATGAAATCTTGAGTCAATTTAGGGTCATTTGCAATGATATTATAAAAGTCATCAGTAAAGTTTTGATCTTTATTTAATATACTGAAATCCATAATATCTCTATTGTTTAATAAATCTCTAGAATCTTTAACAATAGTTCTCCAGAATGGTGAATCATACTTAGAACCAAAATGATACATCCATGCTGCATTTTTATACCAGTCATCAACAACTGTTTCATAATACCAGTCATTTAAATGATTAACTAAATCTTGATCATTAGGGTTGCCATCAAGAACATAGTCACATATTTTATCTGACATGTAATCATAATACATACCTGCCAAAGATTCTAATGGATCAATAAATCCAATAGCATTGCCATTACGAATATATCTACCACTATGATGCACCATATACTTTGATAGTTTAGGTGTCCATTTAAATTTCTTGTATGGATAACCTAGTGCTTCAGGTATTATAGTTCTAAAATCTTTTAATGCCTCCTCCTCAGTTGTAATATTATCATTATAAGTATATCCAAATGTTCTCCTTGATTGTAATGGTATTCCAAACATCCACCCATTTTGATGAGCATATGTTATAGTACAACCCCAATCTGCTGGTTCAGGTAATCTTAATGCTAATACAGTATTTACAGATACAAATTTAGAATCAAAATAATAATTATCATTCAGCAGTGATTTACCACCAGTACAATCAACAACAAAATCAAATCTCTGTTGATATAATTCTGATTTAGATGATGATAGATATACACCATCAGGAGTAAACTTGATATCTTCTATACTCTCATCCCTTAGCGATAAGTTAGGTGTAAATTTTGGTAGGTAATCTAAAAAGAATTCACTAAAATATCTTGTATCAAAATGCATACCCACTGAGTGTGGGTCTAACCATCTAATGAAATTGCGTTTTTTACCCCATCCAACAAACTTATTACCAAACTTAATTGTAGCATCAAAGTATTTCTTAAAATGAGGTGCAACTAATGTTGTAGTGTGTGATATTTGTGATGGTAGGTCAGGTGTAGTTGACTCACCTATACCAAATATACTGACATCAGAGTCATATATCCATGTCAATTCTGTATCAATATCTCTCTCATCAATTAATCTCAATAGACAATTGATACCAACAACACCTGCACCTATTACTGCTATCCTTTTCATATTAATATGTGTTATATCCTATGGTTCCAAATTCCTCTGGTGGATGGCAATTGTCTAACAAACTAAAACGATCTGCATAAGGTGCACCGAGTCCAGTAGATAATTCAGAGAATAATGTACGATCATTCATTATAACAAATGGCACAACTCTTTGTCTACCACTGACATCTTCAACTTCATCATCAATATGGATGAGTGCTTTATAATCCTCATCAGTCCAGTTATCATTCAACACCTCATCTAACCAAGGTTTTCCTGGAAAAAATGAAGGATGTAAATATCTTTCTTGAGATAAGAACTCTCTTGCTTCTACTTTAATATCTTTCCAGAATTTTGTATCAAATCTTGAACCATACATGTACATGAATGATAGATGTGATTGATAGTCCATTGCCAATAGTTCATAGTATGTCTCTTCAACATGCTCTTTAATTTTCTCTATCCCCACTCCATCTTTATTAATGAAATGAGTATACATTGCAATTGACTCACACATGACATGAACACACTCATGATGACATGCAGTTAGTGACATAATATCAATCAATGCTGAACCATTTCTAATATATCTACCAGTAGTGGGACAAATAACATAATTAGATACTCTAGGAACCCAATTTCTTTTCTTAAACTTCCATGTACTCACATCATCATCAGGAAATGCTTCCTGAATATCTTTCATAATTACTTCATCAGTTGTATCTTTACGATGTAGTGAATCATACATGTACATCCATAACTGTTTACTCTTGAGAGGAATACCAGTCATGTGACCATATCTACCTGCATATTCAATACAATAATCCCAATGACCTGCTTCTGGTTTTTCTAGAATGATAGCAGTATTTACTGGTCTAAGACTAGGATCACCAAATGCATCAACATCATAGAGTGGATTTTTCTCTGTACAATCAATAACATAATCATAGTTAACACCATTAATTTGTGCACAACTAGGATTAATCAAAACAGAATCAATCTTCTCCTCTATAATACTTACACCCTCACCAAAACATTTACCTCCGTCTTTTAACATTGCAGATCTAAACATTTCAATATCAAAAAACTCTGCAGTTTGTGAATGAAATGATAATTGGAAGTTCTTATCTCCTTGACCCCATCCAATATATTTGTACCCATGACAATCTTTAGCATCAGCATATTTCTCCATCCACCTTCTAGTCAAATTCGTTAGTACCTGCAGATCATCAAAAAATGCAGGGTTTGTACCTGATAGCATTTCAGGGTAAACCTTATCAGGATCATGTATTAATACATACTCATCATCTTTAAATATAGAGTGCAAATTATACTTTGTAAGTTGTAGAGATGCTAACTGTACAAAACCTGCTGCACTAGCACCCACCACTGCAATTTTTCTTTTCATTTTGAATAATTTATGCTTGGAGTATTTAGATAGTTGATATTCAATAACAACCTTCTGTCTGTAGTTGGTGGTGAACCAGCATGCAATACATTTGAAGGGAACATAATTAATCTACCTTGTTTAGGTGACACTGAGTCAACTACATTATGGTCTTCATCAAACATAAATGTGTCACCAGTAGCATCATGTGGATAGTATATAAAACTATATGCTCTGTTATTACTATTATCTATGTGTGGAAAATAATGCTCTGGTTTGTCTGGAACTGGTGTCTGCAATATTGCTCTAGTTCTATAATGATATGCTTGAGGACATAATTCATCTTTAATGTTAGATAGTAATCCACATATTAAATTGTGTAGTAAATGGTCATTAATATTCTGCTCCTTATCATACACCGCATGCACAAATTGAGAATAACCTAAGTTATTCTCATCCATGTATGGTTGATAACACCAATGTGTCTCAGGACTCATTATAAAATCTCTGATAATACATTGATATGTTGGTGTTATAAAGTCATCAAATACTCTAAACTTAGTCATCTTTTTTCAATATTGCTCTAATGGGTATGATCTTATCATCAAGTAAGAAATCAAAATTATGATCAGGATCATCAAAGTTTTCTTCTACATTGTCAATGAATCCTTTTAGATCTCTAATTAGTTGCCAACATGAGTCTACCTCAAGTCTCTCCTCAGGTGATAGATCATCAAATCTACCCATACGAGCGTAGTAATTGTATTTGGCAGTGATGTACTCCCTGACTTTAATAAAGTCTTTAAATGTTGCTACTGCTGCCATTGTTTTACTACTGTAATGTTTGCTTTTCTAAAATCGTCATCGACAAACTTTAGTGCTGTACCGTTATATGATACCACATAACCTTCAGGTTGTGAAGGTACATTGCCAACAAATGTCTTGATATCAGTAACTTTATTAAGTTGATCGATAATCATTTTCTTTGCTAAACGAATGGATAGATATGATGCAACAGTAAAATATATATCCATCTCATACTTAGAGATGAACGCAATACCCATGTTCTTCATGTGCTCATATCTTTTCTTACCCTTTTCTGATTTCTTGTTAGCAATCTCTTCATCCATCTTTCTTGAATAGAACTTAGCAAACTGTTGAGCAACAGTTCTAACACTACCCAATCCATTACCTGATCTGATAATCTGATTGAAGAACTGTTTGAATAATACTGCCATCACAAATTTAGACTCACCATACTGTTGGATGATATCAAGAAACTTAGATGAACGCTTGAGCGATCCTTGTGCTTTGTTGATGATAGCAGTATACTTTGCTGAATCTCTAACATTAAAGTTAGACATACCAGTGTAAACAGAACTAGCAACCCATACATCCTTAGTGCTATTGTATTGAGGTGCTTTATTATATACTGCAGTAGATCCAGCAATAGTATCACCTTGATATACTGTATGAAATACTATACCTAACTGTGATGGTATAACTTGCTCACCTAATGGTGTGTTTGCCTGTATAGCATATCTTAGAGCATTTGGTTGAAATGTAACATATTGAGTATCACCCATACTACCCCATGAACAATCACCTTGAGTGAATAGTAAATCACCTTGAATAATACCTTTAATATTAAGTTGAGGAAGATACTTCAAACAAGTCTTTAGTTTACTGCGTAGTGTCTCTGAATGAGGGTGATAATAGTAACGATCTATATCTGTATTGTCATAACATACTTTAGGTGTAACTTTATTGAATACAGATTTAGTACCAACAAAGAATCTACCAGTAACGGGATCAGTACCACATACAATTGCTGGTGCACCATCCCATTTAGTGCTGATAGTTAGAGTGCTCTGTCTACCTGATAAAACATAACCAAATTGTCTTAGTAAATCTACGACCTCAATACCACCAGCAGTGCCAGTGTTAAGAATATTATCTTCGAGGTGCTCTAGATGTGTGTTTTTCATACCCTTATTATAGTGCATGACAGGGTTCTTGGGGGGGTTTTGTGGACAGTTTGTAATGTGTCACCGAAATGCTCTCCCTGCTAGGTGTGCAACCATAGATTTCCTGATACCACGAGTAACAGGTGTGATCCTATGCAAACAAAAACTAGGAAATACAATCAATGTACCTTTATCTCTAGGTAAATCATTAAACAATTCTGTGTGATGTATTTGTAGATCACCACCATCATATTCATCACCATTACTAAGTTGTAATGAGAATCCAATCTTTCTTTGTGGTGAATCATCACTCAAATCATTATCTACATGCCAATTATAATGACAACCATCATCTTCATATCTTATATATTGCAAATTCTCAAATCCTTCAGCATCGAAATGATACCATCTACTATTAATATCTCTAGCGACATCACCAATACGATTATAAATCCACTCTACATCTTTATCAAATGGTATAAATGAGTTCCAAGATTTACGAATAGGATTAAGAGAACTGACATCAATTCCTGACAATTTGACACCAATATCCTCACCGATTTGTGTTATTTTATCACACTCTTCATTGGTAAAAGTATTTGGTACGCAATGTGGATCTAATTTTGGATTCATTTAAATGGTGGTCCCACTAACCATACTACTAAACTTCTTCTAACACCTCTAGTCACTGGTGTGACTTGATGTAGAACATAACTTGGAAATACAACTGTTAAACCTTTTTCTTTAGGTGCAGTTGTTAACCTAGTTCCATGCAATTGGAAATCTCCACCATCATACTCTGATGGGTCTGATAACTGAATTGTCAACGACAACTTACGAGGTGGTGCATCACCTTTGACTGCACCATCTGTGTGCCATCCATAGAATGAACCTGAAGAATCATACTTAGTGAACTGTAGGTCTTCATTGAACCCAGTTATTTCAAATCTCCAGTGCAATCCATTCAGATTTCTAGATATGTTTGCAATTCTATCATACACCCACTTAGTGTCATCAGTCAACTTCAACCAACTGTTTTGTGATTGTCTTATATTATTTCTTACCTCACAATCTGATGAACTAGCACCAACAGTAGAATCTATTAATTGTTGTGACTCACCTAATCTGATGATCTCATCACATTCTTGTAGAGTGAATCCATCTTCCCAAGTAGCAAAGTCAGACTCATCATATGTAGGATGAGGTAATATAGGATAATATGACATAATAATTTAGTAAACGACTCGAATGTCACCTCCATTAGGGATGACTTGATATGGAGTACCAGCGACTGCTCTTCCAGCAGGTGCTGCACCAGGCATGCCCCACTCACCACCAGCAACGCCAGGTTGACCAGGTGTGCCAGGTGTGCCTGGTTGCCCATCACCGCCTGGTGTGCCTGGCGTTCCAGGTGTTCCAGGTGTTCCTGGTGTACCGTCATCTCCTGGTGTTCCTGGTGTACCACCACTACCTGGTTGACCTGGTGTTCCATCACCACCACCTGATCCAGGAGTACCTCGTCTTCCTCTCCCTCCTTTCTGTCCTTTTGTACCTCTTGATGCTGCACTACAACTTGCAGGGGTTCCGCTTCCACCTGCTTGACCTGGTGTTCCCTTTGCACCGCCACCGCCACCTTGTCCAGGTTGACCACCACCGCCTGGTGTGCCTGGTGTGCCACTTGTTCCCGAAGATCCAGGTGTGCCTGGTGTTCCAGAAGATCCAGGTGTGCCAGATGTTCCCTGAGTTCCTGGTCCTGCTGGTGTACCATCAGTACCTGGTGTTCCTCCTGAAGAGGATAAAGCACCTGTCGTGTTATTCCATCCTCTGGCATCAGAACCAGATCCACCGTATCCCTTTAATCCCTTGACTCCATTAAAACCACCATATCCTTTATTACCACCTTGACCAGCGTATCCTCTACCGCCACCGCTACCGCCATAACCTTTTGCACCTGCTGATCCACCTGATCCACCGCCCCCTGCAGATCCACCTGATCCACCGCCACCGCCTGAACCACCAGAACCTCCAGAACCTCCTGATCCTCCCGAACCTCCGAAACATGCTACTTTACTCTGCGATGTGTTTACTTGATTTTGTTTAGTTCTGCTAGTTACCGTTACTTGTTCTTGAACTTTTGATCTTCGTCTACCTTGACCCCACCATCCTCTTCTACTCCTTCTAGTTTGTGAGTTATTCTGTTGTGTACTTGATACCTGTTGGAATGCATAGGTAAACCTCTGCGTTGTCCTTTGCATACCAGGTGATCCAGGCGATCCAGGTGATCCAGGTGCACCATCAGATCCAGGTGTACCACTTCCTCCATCACCACCTCCTGATCCTGGTGTTCCAGGTGATCCAGAACTTCCGTTTGATCCGTCTCCACCAGGTGATCCGTCTGACCCATTAACTCCATCAACTCCATCAACTCCATCACCTACAAAATTTGTACCATCAACTCCATCAACTCCATCAACTCCATCAGATCCACCGCCACCACCTGCCCATATTCTAGCGTCACCACCCTCACACTCAACAAATACAACACGACTTGTCGGTGCACCTGGATTTGTTATATTAATAGCATTACCACCTGACTGTTCCTTTACACCACCTGACGCAAAAATACCATCACCACTGGGTGTGTTATGTACATATAAATTTAGATTAGATGATGAAGAACTACCTATTGATAGTGCTGGTGTTGTTGTAGAACTAGATACCATTCTACCTCTAATTCTCAAGTATTTTGTAATATTCTTATTAAGATTAGAGTTCCAATTAACATTAGCAGATGTTGTTGGAGATGATAATGTACCAGCATCAAAATATTCTTCTTCTGTATTTGGTTCCTGCTCAATAACATAGTCTTTGATGACATTTCTTATATCATCGGGAGATAATTCTCCACTAGTAGGAACTCCTACATTTTCAGTAGAATCTAATAGATATGGTTTATGTGGTGTTCCAGATGATGTAGGTAATGATGCAAAGTCATATGGTGCATCAAGATCTGTCTGTCTGAACATTTCAGATGCAGAAATTGGTGCATTAGTATTACCTATTGCTGTTCTTATATCTCCGAAAGATATCTGTGTTCCAGTACCACCAGTGAGAAGTATCTGAGTAGTATTTGACCAGTCATTTGCTGCCATGCTGTATTACCTCAGGATAGTGTTCCTAATGAAATGGATCCGACTCCAATTACATTTAGTTTAGCAGTAGTACCATCAATAATAAATTCGATTCCAGTTGTTGCACTACCAACTAAAGATCTCCATATACTATCAGATCCAAATACCTGTATTTGATTACTAGGGTTATAGTATATCATATTACTAGTAGACCAACCTGGTGGTCTCTCAGGTGGTGACTCAGGGGCTTCTGAAACTTTCTGTCCCTCATTGAGAATCAATCTACCTTGGAATCCTCTTTCTTCCGCTAAACTATAACCCAATTCAGTTGTAAGACCAACAGGATCACCATCTTCAAATCTTACACTAAATTGTTTATTGTGACCATCAAACCACATACTACCTGCATAGTCAGCATCAGAGACATCTATAACTGCAGGGTTGCCAGGAATGCCACCACTAGGAGTATAATTTCTTGGTAAGATAAATGCCTCACCAGCATATCTCATGTCTAATGAACCACCTGGTTCACCACTATTAATACCAATCCTACATGTAGTTGTACCAGCAACACCAACAGTTCCACCTACCCCTGTATGATTATTCCAGAATGTTGTAGGTTTATAGACTTCAAATGTACCACCATTGTTAGCAGCATTTTTAGTTACTGTAGTTCCAATACCTACGCTACCCTCAAATATTGCTTGAGAGTTTATTAATGTACCTGCATCTCTAATTAAACCAACATGTAATAAATCATTAGAAGTTCTTTGACCTGAAGTGGATCCAATACCTATACCTAGACCACCACTACCTTCTGTTTGTACAAATATCTCAGCACCACTATCAATCTGTAAACCTTGACTAACTGTTGTTAGAATACCTGATGCATTAATACCTAATCCCAAGTAACTACCAAATAGTACTGTTTCTGATCCATCACTGATGTTCAAATCCGCAACTGTGGTAACACCACTAGATGCAATCATGTTGCTGGCAGTGATTAAACCTGTAACTCCATCAAGTTTTACACCTCCTACATCAACTGTTCCAATACCACTAACAGTTAAACTTCCAGTTAAATCCAGATCTTGTAAAGTAGCAATACCAACCGCCTTGATAGTTGTAACTTCAACCTTATTACCAAAGAATCCACCAGTACATGATGAGAAACCTGATGCAGTAATATCTGAGATACCTCTCAATGGTCCTGAGAATGTACCACCACCAGCGACTACAATACCACCACCAACATCTACTATTCCACCATTAGCATTGATTCTAGCAATTGTAATAGCAGCACCAACTAAATTGATACCACCCAATCCCAAACTACCACCAGTGGTGAGATTTATATCTCCACCAAGTGTAGCACCGCCACCTACAACTAATCCACCGCCAGTTCCAGTAAGACCACCATTAGCTACGACTCCACCACCTGTAAATATTCCTGATCCACTTGATATGATAGATCCACATGTAAATGCACCACCAACAGTCATACCCTGTTGAGTATTCAACTCATCACAAGTTATATCTCCATTAAATATCATGTCACCATTTCCAGTGACAGTACCAGTGAATGAAGTGATACCAGCAACAGATAATCCAGCACCAACATTCAATGTATTGACATCAGTATCTCCACCAAATGCTACATTACCAACAATACTTCCACCAATAGCAATACTACCACTAAGAATTATATCTCCATCAGATACTCTAACAGTACCAATAAATCCTGCTGCCTGTCCTGAAGCTGATGATGTTGCACCTACACCTAAGAATTCGCCAACTAATAAGTCCTGCCCTATCGTACTGATACCATTACCACTAATGAAAGCAGGTGCTAATCCTGTTGTTCGTAATTCTTCTACCTGAATAGAAGGATCACCTAATAAACTATATGCAGTTTGAGCACCAACAGCAGTAGATGCTGTTCCACTAAATGTTGTAGCAGTAATTATTCCTGCCTCTGCAACCATTCCACCACTAATTTGTAATGTGCTGAAACTTGTAATACCTGTAAATGTTCCACCTACACCAGCAATATAATTGACAGCAATATTAGGAGTATCAGTTAAACCAGCAGCAACATTTGCTAACGCTGCATTAGTAATTGTACCAATAAATGAAGGTGCTTCTATCTGTGTAGTTGCAGTGATAGTAGAGAATGTACCAACATCACCAACAACATTACCTTGACCACTTCCACTAACATTAACAGCAGTTATATTCTTTGCTACTAATCCTTCAAATGTACCGACACCACTCTTGGCATCCATGTATATTTCATATCCTACACCAAAATCTGCTCCTTCCCTTGGAATCTCTGTTCCTATACCTACATCTTTAAGAGCATATATCGTATTACCACTACCAGGATTATTCCATACAGATGCTGGTAGTCCTGTTAATCCTGCACCATTACCACTAAATGTCTGTGCAACTACATTACCATCAGCATCAACGGTAAATCCAGTGGTTCCAATACCAATTTGAAATACTGCTTCAGGAACTGTAGTTCCAATACCTACTGAGGATCCAACAGAGACATTTAAATTATCTCTTATACTTGTCACACCAGAGATAGTTAGATCATGCAACTCTGAGTGATTATCAACAATTATATTACCACGAACATCTAGTTGTTGTCTGGGTATGGTACTACCAATACCCACCAGACCATTATTAGATATCAGGTCGTCAGTATCAACCTGAATACCATCTCTGAA
>CETY01041869.1_pt1 | contig 10780 bp, 11 predicted proteins | sample 361551 | NCBI WGS metagenome assembly CETY01 (sample SAMEA2623135, study PRJEB7988) | marine metagenome | biome: marine biome (ENVO:00000447); feature: deep chlorophyll maximum layer (ENVO:xxxxxxxx); material: "saline water (ENVO:00002010), including plankton (ENVO:xxxxxxxx)" | depth 45 m | reverse complement strand
CCCTTTTTTTTATTTTGCTGAATTAATCCCAAGCTTTAATTGGCATGACTATGCTACGTCTAACAACTCTTCTATTTTTCTGTATTTTAGTTTGAAATTTTCTAAAATCAGGATTTTTCATTGTTAACGAAGCAGTGAATTCCATGAGCTCTTCTAGATTTTTAGCACCGATAAAAGCAAAGTGCGAAAAGCCTTTTCCAGCAATCACTCGCTCAACTCCATAAGATCCTGGAATTTGACCTTTTTCAGTCATTGCTTCCGTAAATTCTTTGTAGGCAGCAAGATAAACATCTTCATTTTTGACGTTGATTTCAAACGTTTGGAAAACCGTATCATTGGTCCAATCACCGCCTTCAAATAAAGACTTGGCTAGCCACTCTTCCGTTGGTGAAGATGCACCTGCAAGAGACGTTAGAAACTCAGCATACTCAGGGCAAGCTGAACTCGTCGCAATGGATTCATTCATTTCTTCAGCATTGTTGTGAGTGACAACAAACGTATGGGTGCGAGGTGACTTACCATTAAATAGTTCACCTACTAGAGTGACCGCTGCTTTTTGTTTTTCAAAACAATCAGAGTCTGCAAATTTATCCATCGCCGCAACTACTGCTGGCGGATTGTTTGCTGCAAGACTGTAATATGCATAATACACATCGTTCATATCCGAATGTCCGTGGCCATCTGCAAACGAAAAGCCACTAACAGTCAATAAAGTTATTAATAATTTTTTCATTGTTTTTCCTATTGTTTAGGCCAAGACTTAACTGGCAGAATCAAAGACGTGTTTAACACTTCTCTCAAGCCACCAACTTTTCTAGCGAATTTAGCAAATGCTGGAGAAGCCGTTAGGTCTGTTTGATTAGCTGTTAAAGTTTCAAAGTCTGAAGCACCAATGTAGACAAAATGAGAGGCTTTGTTGTTGCCTAAGAATATTCTGTTCAAACCATATGAGCCAGTGACTGTGCCGTCAGCAACGTTAGCTGCCATTAACTCAGTCCAAGCTTTCCCATACGCTGCTTCGTTTGAAGTCGTGATGTCAAATTTCATGAAAGCATTGTCTTTTGACCAATCGCCAACTTCGATTGCCGGAATGATAGCGAATTCTGATACGGGATCTGCTCCAGTACCAATTTCTTGCAACATTGCTGCAGCTTCAGGACAAGACTGCATTAGAGCTCCGGCTTTTTGAAAGTCAGCCATTTTTGCATAAGAAACAATCACGAAGTGAGTAGAAGCCTCTGAACCGTTTATCGCTTCTGCCATTAGGCCGATATCAGCTGGGAACTTTTGCCCACAACTGGAAGCAGCAAATTTATCAATGGCACCAACTACGGCAACTGGGTTTGAAACATCCATAAAATAAAAGGCATGCATTTCATGTTTGCCTTCACCTTCCGCAGCTACGCTAAAAGATAAAAGCGCAGTAATTAATATTATTATTTTTTTCATTTTTTTCTCCTTAAAATTTAGAAAATTTATTATCTAGCAGTGTAAATTTGTTCACATTGCTCGTAAGAGTCATGCACAACTTCATCTTGCAAAGCTATAAACGCATTGTAAGAAGCGGCCCATTTCGCTCCAGCAAAATATTCGTCGACCAACTTACCAACATCGGTAGCTGTTCTGGATATGCCTCTGACTAATAACGTTCCAGTTTCATATGAACCACCGCCTAGTGGTTGCATGATTCCTAGTTTGAAATCATGTCCAGCTTTTTGAATAGCTGCTTCCATTTTTGTTCCAGCTTCAATATAACCAGCAAGATTTGCTGCAGAAACTCTAACTCGAGTCACTCTCTCGTAGCCGGGATCTAATTCAAAGCCTTTAATAGGTTTCCAAGTGACGTTGTAAACAACTTCTCTAAGCGCTTCTAACTCCTTAGAAACATTGTAAATATCGTATCCTTGAGATTGTGTAAACGCTGCTTCCACTGATGAAAAAGCACTCCAAACAAACATTTCTCCAGGATAATTATTTCCTGAAGTCGTAATACAAACTCCTGCAGCATCTGGATTAGTAGCTTTAAAAATTTGTTTTGCGTTTTGTTTTAGAAAATCAGTATACTGATTTGGATTTTTTGCTTTGATGTGTAGAGAAGTAAAACTTCCTTCGTTAGCACTTTGAGCTACCAATCCAAGTGACATTACTGATGCCACCATTAATATTATTATTTTTTTCATAATCTCTCCTTTATAAATAAAAATAGGGTATTAATATGTAATACTTTTAGGTAAATTGATAGAGCAAATGACTTTTTTTTATAGCTTTTTTACCGACTCAAAGACGCTGATATTCATTGTGTTTTTATTTGTTGCATTTCAAACATCAGCTCGAAGTGATTTAGTGGATATCAGAGTGATTGATGGCGATACTGTCTCAGGAACTCATTTTGGCAAAGTTATCAAAATAAGGCTCGCTGAAATTGATGCCCCCGAAATGAAACAAAATTTTGGCATACAATCAAAAAAATGTTTGAAAAAAATTATCGGCAATTCCAATAGCCGTATTATCTTTAAGCTCAAAGAGAAAGATAGGTATCAACGATCTGTTGGCTGGCTATTTTCTGAGGGTAAAAACTTAAATAAAGAGATGATTCTCCAGGGGTGTGCGTGGGTTTATGATCGTTACGCTGAAGATCAAAGTTTTTTTGAGGCTCAAGATTTTGCGAAAAAAAATAAGCTCGGGCTTTGGAAAACTGAAGATCCAATAAAACCCTGGATTTGGCGCCGAAAGAATTAATGCGTTAAGTGATTAATTTGCTTAATTAATTTAATTTGCGTTTAATCAACTAATGCTTAGCGGAATTCTATCTTTTATTTTTACCTTGCCTAATTGGTTGCTTCTTAAGTTATCAGGTGCGCCACAAATCGTGCATGGCGAAAGACAGCTGCATCCACCCATGCAGTTTTTTATTAGTTTAATGAATAAACGCAAAGCTCCTGAAGAAATCAATCTTGAAAATTTTAGAAAAATATATGACTGGTCAGGACAAATTTATAAAAAAATGCCGAAGTCAGTTTCTTGGACCGATCATGAAATAAATATCGGCGAGACTCAAATAAAATGTCGTCAATATTCTAAAGATAAATCTACAGCTAAATCTGCCCTTTTATATATTCATGGAGGCGGCTTCACCATTGGCAGTATTGAAAGTCATCATCATTTAACTACTTACTTATGCGATCAATTGGACATGCAGATTTTTTCAGTGGATTATCGTTTAGCTCCTGAGCATCCTTTCCCAACAGCGATTGATGACTGCGAAAAAGCATTTGAATGGCTTCAGGAAAATTCTGAAAGATTCAATCTTGATCCGAATCAAATTTCTATTGGTGGCGATAGTGCTGGTGGTAATTTATCTACTGTTGTTTCGTTGAGAAGAAAGAGAGCTAACAACAGCTTGCCTAAAAGCCAAATGTTAATTTATCCAGGCGTGGGTGCTGACTTTGATAATGGTTCAATGCAAAGATGTGCGGAGAATTTTATTCTCACTAAAAAAGTCATGGAGTGGTTTCACGATTGTTATCGTCCAGGACACGACGATACTGAAAATATTCCTACAGAGATTGCGCCTATTTTGGCAGATGATCTTGACGGTTTGCCGCCGGCTTTAGTTATAACAGCAGGTTTTGATCCGTTGTGTGATGAAGGAGAAGCCTATGCAAAAAAATTATCAACGCATGGCGTTAAAACCAAATTCTTAGAGTTTTCTGAGATGCCGCATAGTTTTGTCACTATGGCGTTTATCCCTGGAGTCAAAGAAAGACTCAATGAGATTGCCGCTGCATTTAAAACTCTTAATTAAAGATTAAGACAAATCAATAGCAAATTCTTTCAGCGTTTCAATTGGCGCATAATTAAGTGCTGATTCTTCTGTGCTTTGAAGAATCACTTTAGGAGCGCACCCAGATTCCCAAGCTTCAACCCAGCGCTCGACACACAGACACCATCGATCTCCGGCTTTCAGTCCGGGAAAACCATGTTCTACCATCGGTGTCGACAAATCATTTCCTTGAGCAGCTGAAAAAGATAAGAAGTCGTCAGTCATCACAGCGCATACGGTATGCTTACCTAAATCTTCAGGTCCCGTTGAACAACAGCCATCTCGATAAAAACCCGTCATGGGATCTAATGAGCAAGGAATAATACTTTCGCCAAATACATTTTTAGAATCTTCCATGGATGAATTTTAACTTAATTTAGTAACCTGCGAACGATGCTATTTATTAAAGCAGCCCATAAATAACAATAAAGTGTAGCGACGCTGCAATGATTACGAGTAAGTGAAAAAATTCATGGAATCCAAAAGTCATAGGCACTAATTTTGGTACCTTAAAACCATAACCTATCGCTCCTAGGGAATAAATTATCCCGCCGGCAATTACCAGGACTAATTGATTCAAATCCAAGGAAGCGACCAGCATTGGCATGAACGGCAAAGCTACCCAGCCAGCTATTAAGTATATAAGTGCCCTTATGAGTCGATGAGTTTTTGAAAAGAAAATTGATTGGATGATTCCCACGAATGCAACACACCAAATAATTATCAACAACATTAATCTATTTTCATTAGGCAAAGCTAACAGACATATAGGCGTAAAAGTTCCAGCAATCATTAAAAATATCCCACTGTGATCTAATTTTTGTAATCTTTTTTTTATTTTAATCGTTGTTTTGGTTCGGTGATAAAGAGCACTAAAGCCAAACATCGATAATAATCCTAATGAGTAAACTAAAGTAGCTACTGTTTCGTTAGGATTGCTGCTTTTGTAAATTAACAAAGCACAAGCAATAATCGATACAAAAAACATGAGTTGATGACTCATGCCGCGAAATTTTGGTAGGTTGTAGACTTGTTCCATTTTTGAATCTTACCTGATCCAATTACTTATATAATAAGAGAATGGAAATCTTTAAAGAAATAGAATTCAAGAATGTCTTTGGAAAGCTTTCTAGTGAGTTTTACACCAAACAGTCTTGGTCTTCCTTGGAGAATCCGCGTTTGATAGCTTTTAATAAATCATTAGCACAAGAGTTGGGTTTTGATGTCAATTTAGATGCCCATGAAATGGTAAAAATCTTTAATGGCGAGATGCCAATAGATAACGCCGAACCACTTGCGATGGCATATGCTGGTCATCAATTTGGCTCTTGGGTTTCGGAATTAGGCGATGGTCGTGGAATTCTATTTGGCCAAGTTCAAACCCTTAACGGATTAAGGGATCTTCATATTAAAGGTGCTGGTAAAACACCTTACTCGAGATTTGCTGACGGTCGCGCAGTTTTAAGATCTACCATCAGAGAATATCTTTGCGGTGAAGCAATGCATGGTTTAAACATTCCCTCATCGAGATCATTAATTATGTTTGGCAGCAACGAACCGGTGTTTAGAGAAACTACTGAAACCGCTGCAATGATGGTTCGAGTAGCACAAACTCATATTCGTTTTGGAAGTTTTGAATATCTAAAACACAATGGTAAAGCTGATTATCTAGAAGAATTACTCAACCATACGATCAATGAGTACTATCCCGACCTAATAAATGAGAAAGATAAATATGCTTTATTTTTTGATCGAACTGTTAAAAATACCGCTAAGTTAATTGCTCATTGGCAAGCTGTTGGATTTGCTCATGGAGTAATGAATACCGATAACATGTCTATTTTAGGAGAAACATTTGATTTCGGTCCGTTTGGATTTTTAGAAAATTATAATCCTGAATATATCTGCAACCATTCTGATCATGAGGGTCGCTACGCTTTCAACAATCAGCCTTCTATTGGGCATTGGAATTGTCAAGCACTAGCAGCAGCCTTAGATGGTTTAATATCAGAAAAAGACTTGATGAATTCTTTAAAGAAGTATGGAGAATATTTTTACGACCATCTGGCGGATTTGTATCGAGCAAAGCTGGGGCTTGAAAAAAAGATTCCTGATGATTTGAAATTGGTTCAATCCTTATTAGATTGGCTTAAAGAATCTGGTCTTGATTACACAAATTTTTTTAGAAGCCTCTCAGAAATTCATAACTCTGATCAATCCGTCTTTGCAGATGCTGATGGCGAAGCCTGGCTTGTTGCCTATAAGAAAAGATTCGAAGAAGAAGAAATTCTTGCAACTGCTTCACAAAAATTAATGCTTAAACATAATCCGAAATATATTTTGAGAAATTACTTAGCTCACCAAGCGATAAAAAAAGCTGAAACGGGAGATTTTTCAGAAATAGAAACATTATTTAATCTTCTCAGCTCACCATTTGAAGAACATGAAGATAAGGAGGCTTATGCAGCTAGTTCTCCTGAATGGGGCAAGAATTTAGAAATATCTTGTTCATCATAAATTAGCAAAGATTATTCTTTTCACAAGCCAAACATAATTTGGCCAAGCCCATTTCTCCGTGTCTATCCTTTGCAAAAAAATTGAATGGTAATTCTTTGTTGCATGCGGGACATATTTTTTTGTTCATCAAGAAACTTTAACAAATAAATTAGTACCTTAAAAAAAGAACCCCCGAGAATAATCTCAGGGGTTCAGGGGGGAGAAGAAATTTTAAGTTCTTTTAATTTTTCTTAAGTCGATTAAGCACCGAAAGTTAAGATTCCTAAACTACCGACATAAAGCACAGTAGAAAAGCAAACCACATAACCCACTGTGCCCATGACTGCTTTTGATATATCCATTTTTATAACTCCGTGTTGTAAATAGATGAATTAATAAAATGTATTTTAGACTAGAAAGTATTTCCGCTTTTTAAACTTTCAAAGAAGTAAAAAATGAATTTTGCTCTTTTAGTTATCAAAAAAGTGTTTTTTATTACTCTTTTGTTTCAAATACGCGCAAAGTATATTCAAATAAGGATTTAAAGATAGTCAAAAAGTGATATTTTTGCCTAAATTTCATCTAATGTTATATAGAATTTACTGAAAGTTATAAAAAAACGCCTTTTTTATGCTTTTTTTTAATTATGCAGTCTTGCCTTATTTATAGGATACTCATTTATCAGACATACTTGCATCAAGATAGTTCAGTAATTAGACAAAAAGGAGTGAAATGAGACAAATTCAACTAACGAAACCTGGTGGCTTAGAAAACTTATTAATGTGCGAGGCAGAAATGCCTACCCCAAAACCAGATGAAGTCGTCATAAAAATCTCTGCGAGTAGTTTAAATTATCATGACCTAATGGTTGCTTTAGGTTTAATACCTACTGATGACAAACGCGTTCCTTTATCAGATGCCGCTGGCAAAATAGTTGAAGTAGGCTCTGACGTATCAACTTGGCAGGTTGGTGATGAGGTTATGAGTGTGTGTTTCCCAAATTGGCAAAGTGGCCCTCCTAAATATGAACTATTGAGTTTTATTGGGGATAATCAAGATGGCTATGCTGCGGAACATATAGCTATTTCCGCTAAAGCTATTACTAGAATTCCTAATGATTTTACTCTGAAAGAAGCTGCCACTCTTCCGTGTGCTGGTTTAACCGCATGGCGCGCCCTCATAGATGAAGGCAAATTAAAGTCAGGCGAATCGGTATTGGTTCAAGGAACTGGTGGAGTTTCAGTTTTCGCACTTCAATTGGCTAAATCTATGGGAGCAAAGGTTATTGCTACCTCTTCATCAGATGAGAAGTTAGAAAAACTTAAAGCGCTTGGAGCCGATGAATTAATTAATTATAAAGAAACACCGGAATGGGGTAAGGAAGTTTTAGCAAAGACCAATAATGAAGGTGTCGACCACGTGATAGAAGTTGGTGGTGGCGGAACTTTTGGTGAGTCTGTTAGAGCTGCAAAATTAGGTGGTCACATTGCTCTAATTGGAGTTTTAAGCGGGCCAGCTGTAAGTGAAATAATTTTACCTAGAATATTTCTCAAACAAATACGCTTGAGTGGTATTGCTATGGCTAATCAAGAATCTCAAATAGCTATGGTTGAGTATTTAGATAAAACTGATATTAAACCAGTGATAAGTGATTCTTTTGACCTTGCTAATTTGGCTGATGCTTTTCAACATCAGATAGATAACAAGCACTTTGGTAAAATTTCTATCACCATGGACTAAAGAAAAAAATGCAAGATTTTGATTTTATAATTTTAGGAGGTGGATCTGCCGGTTGTGTTCTGGCAAATCGATTAAGTGAAAATCCGAATCACTCGGTATGTCTCATAGAAGCTGGCTCGAAAGATAATAGCTTCATGATTAAAACGCCAGCCATGTTTGCTTTTATGGGAGATAAGAGCAAATACAATTGGGCTTTTTTAACTGAACCTCAAAAGGCTTTTGCAAGTGAAAAAACCTTAGAGCCTGAGGTTGCAGTCGTTGATACGACAGGTCAAACCCATAAAATTCAAGAAGAGACTGAAGAACACCGACGCGGATATCAGCCGAGAGGAAAAACTTTAGGCGGATCAAGCTCTATCAATGCCATGCTTTATGTAAGAGGACATCGATGGGATTATGATCATTGGGCAAGTCTTGGCAATGAGGGTTGGTCTTATGATGAAGTCCTGCCTTATTTTAAAAAGTCTGAGCATAACGAAACCATTGATAATGAATATCATGGTCAAAATGGTCCATTGAATGTGACAGATATTCCACATAAAAATAGATTTGTAGATTATTTTGTAGAGGCGGCTTCAAAACTCTATAAATATAATGACGACTATAATGGAGCTGATCAAGAAGGGGTTGGTGTTTACCAAACAACTCAGAAAAATGGAAAACGATGGAGCGCTTCAGCTGCTTACCTTCATCCTATTTTAGACAGGCCTAATCTGAAGATTTTCACTGATACCACAATTGATAGAGTAGTTTTTGATGGCAACAAAGCAGATACAATTGAGTGTTTAGATAAAACCAAAAATCCTTTTAGTTTGAAAATAAACAAAGAAGTTATTTTGTCTTCAGGAGCCTTCGGCTCTCCGCAAATACTTCTTCGATCTGGCATAGGCCCTGCTGATGAATTGAAGAAACATGGAATAGATTCAGTACTAAACATTCCTGGGGTTGGAAAGAACTTACAAGACCACATTGATTATATAAGCGTCTTTAAACACAAGAGTTCAGATTTAATTGGATTCTCATTGAAATCAATTTTTTATAGGTTCCCTTTAGAAATTTTGAGATATGTTTTTTTTAAAACTGGTCAATTTACTACGACAGTTGCAGAAGGAATGGGCTTTATAAAGTCATCTCCTGATGAAGAAATCCCAGACTTACAATTACACTTTTGTGTTGCGCCAGTGAAAGATCACGGCAGAGAGTTTCTTTATGGTAATGGCTTAAGTTCTCATGTGTGTCTGCTTCGGCCAAAATCTAGAGGCGAGGTTACTTTGAATTCAAGCGATCCATTTGCAGCTCCAAAAATTGATCCAAAATTTTTATCTGAACGTGCAGATGTTGATTTACTAATAACAGGCTACAAAAAAATGATGGAAATTTTAAATACCGCTCCTTTAAAAGAGCACATTATTGATGACCTTAAACCTGTAAATATAGAAAGTGATGAAGCTATAGAAAAAGCCATCAGAGAAGAAGCCGATACGGTTTATCACCCTGTGGGAACTTGTAAGATGGGTAATGATGATATGAGCGTCGTCAACAAAGAACTCAAAATCCATGCCCTTGATAAAATTAGAGTAGTTGATGCATCCATCATGCCGACTTTGATCGGAGGCAATACTAATGCTCCCACCATCATGATTGCTGAAAAAGCGGCTGATATGATTAAAAGCGCTTGGGTTTGATGATTAAGACATTCAAACTAGAGTTGATTAAAAATAGTAATTCTTAAAGAATAAAGATATCTGTTTTTTAAAGAGGAGAAAAATGAAAAAAATAATTGTTTTAATATCTATTGGAATCTTATTTGGTTGCTCTGATACTCGTTTAGATATAGTTGATCACTCAATGATTGCTTCCAATTCAACTTATGAAAAACCAGATTACAACGAAGATAGAAATGCCTATTTTGGTGATACTCATGTTCATACTAAGTATTCTTTCGATGCATATATTTTTGGTGTTACAGCATCCCCTGATGATGCCTATCGTTACGCTCAAGGAGAATCCATCAAGCATCCCCTAGGATTTGATATGCAAATAGATGAGCCGCTAGATTTCTATGCAGTAACTGATCATGGGTTTTTCATGGGAATGTTAAACGGTTGGGCTGACACATCCACTTATGCTTCTACACTTCCAGGAGCTAAACCTTTTCACAATTTAAATAGAAAAGAAAATCAAACGATTGATAGCGCCGCAGACAGATTGGGTATGTTTCAAGTTTTGGTAAGAGATACCTTAATGGAAATAAGACCTTGGTGGGATCCTACTTTGTGGAAAGCAGTTTTAAGCAAAAATATTTCCATGGGTTCAGCTAATTTTGATCAAGATACACACACTTCTGCTTGGGCAGATATTACCCGTGCTGCAGAAGAAGCAAATAATCCGGGTAAATTTACCACTTTTACTGCATATGAATTTACTACCTCGACTGATGTAGAAAATGGTAACTTGCACAGAAATGTCATTTTTAAAGGGAGTAAAATTCCTTTAAGACCTCATTCTAGAATTGATTCAATTAATCCTGAAGACCTTTGGAATTGGATGGACAACTTAAGAGAAATGGGAATTGATTCTATAGCTATCCCGCATAATTCAAATGGCTCAAATGGAAATATGTTCGAAATGGAAACTTTTGAAGGTAAGCCCATTACCCAAGACTACGCAAAACAGAGAATGAGAAATGAGCCATTGGTTGAGATGACTCAAGTTAAAGGA
>CETY01077430.1_pt1 | contig 10817 bp, 7 predicted proteins | sample 361551 | NCBI WGS metagenome assembly CETY01 (sample SAMEA2623135, study PRJEB7988) | marine metagenome | biome: marine biome (ENVO:00000447); feature: deep chlorophyll maximum layer (ENVO:xxxxxxxx); material: "saline water (ENVO:00002010), including plankton (ENVO:xxxxxxxx)" | depth 45 m | reverse complement strand
GCACCTGTAACGTCTTTTTGGAGGGGGGTTAATACGGAACATTGTATGCAACCGGCGCCGTGGAAACACATTGTGAATCTGTGAAACACGCTGTATTGCAATTCCTACGGCTGCCTCAGCATCTCTAGCACGCCTTCCGTGGCGTGGCCCAACCCGCGGGCGTAGTAGTCTTTCACGCCCTTCAGGGCGCCATTCCGCCGCAGCTTCGTGCGAAAGAGCGCGTCGCCCTCGCCGAGGCGCTGGAACAGCTCGAGGATCTCGTCGCAAAGGACCGAGTACATCCACGGGTCGTCGTCCGAGTTTTGAAACTCGCGGTCGCCTTCCAGTATGCGCGCGCACTCCTCGATCGCGCGCTGCTCGACCAGCTCCTCCTTCCACTGCAGGATCCGCTCGGCGTCCGCCGGGTCGTCCGGCTTGGAGCCCTTCACGGCCCGGTTGAGCACGCGCACTGCCGCGCACACGCGCTTGGTCTCGAAATCCTCCACGATGGTCTCAATCAGCCCCTCGAGGGGCAGCACGGCAGTCGGGCGGCCAAAGTCAAAGTTCCAGCCCCACAGCTCCGACAGCTCGTTGAGTTCCATGTCGTCCTCGGTCCGCTCCCTCTCGGGCTCGGAATTGCTCTCTTCCTCACCCTCTTCCTCTTCCCCATAATCATCATAATCGTCGTCACTGTTGTCGTTTTCATCACTACCAAAGTGCGCTTTTTGGAACCCCTTTGTCTCCTTAAAAGCCTTCAGGACGGCAGTGCACAGTTGCAGGTGCACCCCTCCTGCCATGTTACCCTTTTCATTGTCAAGAATACTTTCAATGTCTGCAATCGCGTTCAAAATAGCGTCTACCATTTCAGTTTATATAAAACAAATACAACCTTTTACGCGTAGTCTTTCACGCGCTGCCTTTTGAAACTCTATGGTCGTACTTCGGTACCGGTCGGCGCCGATTTACGGCGCCGATTTACGGCGCCGATTTACGGCGCCGACTGTGTGTCAGGCGCACAACCGCGTGACACAAAGGGGCCGCGTGCCTTGTGTGCGTGCGTTTGTGAAAACCATCGTTTATATATACCAATACCATGGCGGACGACCTTGCGCGCGCGATCGTCGACCAGCTCAAGGTGGACGACGGGCCATGCCCCTTTGCGCTGACGTTCTCGCACCTCAACCGACACAGCGCACGCACCGAGCGATGGCTAATCCTAAAAGCCAAGCGTGTCAATGGCCGCATCGTCTACGAGGCCTGCGTGGCTGCCAGCGGCACCTACTTTCCGGCATGGCGCGTGGTCACCTACGAGCACCCGAAGGCGGTCGCCGCCTTCGCGTTCGCATTCCTTGAGGTGCCGCATCTCACAGGTGACCCGCCAACAGACTTGGCGCGCAAGAAGGGGTACCAGCTGGAGCTGGTTGACATCGTTCCGCACAAATGGGTGGTAGCGGAAGACGCCCGGACGTTCCGAGACTGCTTCAACTACTCGTACGGCAAGTTCACCGTGACGGTACCGGCCGACATCGAAGATGCGCTTCGCACGCTCGTGCCCGTGTCGATGCACATCAAAACGTCCAAGCACCCGTGATAACTGCAAACAGCTTACTTTTTCTTTGCACGCTTTGGCTTACCAAAGGCGTCATAGGGTGACGAAATAGGTCCCGGGTCGTATGTGAGGGATAGGTATTTTGTCGATGTGACGAGTGTCTCTGGTAGAGCATCGAGGACCCTGACCAGGTGTTTATGCGTCGTGTTGATCACGGTCTTCTGGTCGTTGTGAAGCTGCACAGTGTAGCTGTTAGGAAGCCCGCACGTCTCGGGCATGAGAATGCCAGCTTCTAGAACTGTTGCCATCACATCCCCTCTACTTTTGCTAACGTACAGCACGGTATCTCCCTTTGAAAATCCTGTGTATGAATCTGCGTGCCCACAACTTTGGCCAATGTTTGAAGATGCGGGTGGTGGCTGTTCGGCGGTCTGAAGCGCGGGTGCTGGGTAGCTTGTATTTGCGCCGAGCCATCTGTCATACGATTTCTGTGCATCGTCGTTCTTCTGTGCATAGTCTAAAGAGTTTATGTCAAAGAAGTGAATTCTGTGCAACTTGTTGCTGACAATAAACGTTATTTCCATAGACATCCTGGAACGTTGCTTTAATGCGTCATTTAAAGCGCCTAAGACGACTGCTTGCAACTGCTTTGGTACACTGTCAAGCGTGCCCTGGTACACTGTTGTTTTGTCGACCAAGTCCAACCACAGATTGTTAGGCACAGGAGAAGCAACGCCGGGAAAAGACGCAGCTGTCAAGGATGCTACAGCTGCCGAAGAACTGCGAAGAAATTCCTCGTCAGTGTCGGGTTTGGGAGAGAAGACTCGCATACTTTCTGCTTCGTTAAAGATCGTAACAATGTCTCCATGATTTGAACTACTTGTTTGAGCAATCGCCGAGTCAATGTTATTGTTTCTTATTCTTGTAGCCAAATTATCCCACCCTTTGTCCGAATCGGCGATTTCCTGTTCCTTGTGAATGGAGTGTTGGATCCAGTTTCCCGTGGCCACTGTATTGTAACTCCATTGGCTGTTTTTCATGAGCCACTCAGGTACCATGGATGTGTTTGGGTAAAGTCCAAACCTCAGTTTTGCCTGTGGCAAGATGTGTCCCAGGAATACAGTTTTAGTAGTCAGGTCGATCTGTGGGAACTCAAAGCCATTGTGGTACAAACTAGCAAGCCACGGAAGCATTCTCGACTTCAGGTCGTCTTCGACACCTCTGCCGAGTATGGGTACATGCATGTTGGGCATTCCCGCATAGCACGTATCAAGCCACTTGTTTACTGATTCTTTGGCAAACTCGCATTGGCCTTTGTCCCAGACCCATTCCCAATTTTGTAGGTACTTCACCAAGATGGCGGTGTGTAATGGTTCACCTCCAACATTGCTGATAGATACTACCTTGTTTGATGAACGGGTAAGTGAAAGGGACAGCAACCACGGTTGCGAGGTTGGGAATCGTTCATTTTCGCGCTGTATTAAGCTTATCTCGTCTTCTATGCTCTGTATCCTTTCGGAAACTTCCCTTATGTGCTCAACATCGTTGGCACCGGTACGCAGTGTTGAAAGCTTTTCTTTATCTTCGTCTTCTATGAGTGGAAGAAAGCGGGCAACATCATCAATGACTGGAACGCGTTTATTGTAATCACGCGTTCGTCTGTCAATATTTCTGTGCATGCGATCTACCCTTTCCCGTTCTTCAGATATCAACTTCTGAAGTTTGTTCACCAGATCAGCGTTATTTTTTGAAGCCAGTTCATGTGTGATATGCGCTTGTTTTAGAGCGACATTGCCTTCAATGTCCACTATTTGCAAGTCCCTAGTAGCTTCTCCGTACCTTTTCTGCATTCGCGCCCAACTGCTGGCCCTTGCGTAATCACCTTTTGTGGTCTTACCATCTCTTTGGTATTCCTTTAGTTCTTCTAAGCTCCGGTGAAGGACTGCTGTTAGGCTCACACTTCCGCCACTTATTTCTCGCAGCATTCGCACCACCTTACCATCATGGTCTACAGGAAGAACCCTGTTGTCTATTGCAATCCAAATGACAGTGTTGGGGTATTTGTCCTCATCTTCACTGTTGCAGTTTCTTGACTTGTTCCACTGTGACATGAATACAACCTCGCCAGTGTCCTCGTCGATCCTGGGCTCATTACCGGATGCGTCTTTCCGAGAGAGTTCTACTAAATAGGCACGTTCTTCCATCGTAGGCCAGGCTCCGGCGCGAAGTTCGGGGCGAATGGATTCCCATCTATAAACTACATTTGCTATTTTGTCGTAGTATTCTTTTATTGCTGCAGATGACTTCCGCATTTGCTCGAAAACCGGCTTGGGAATTTCTGGTTCACCACTCAAATCATTCTGAGCGTCGCAATTTAATTCTTCAAATTGGCCTTGGTACTGCAATGGTATCGTCCTTACGTTTGCTTTACCAACCGCGCCCATTTCAGCACTCTCCCTGTCTTCCAGCTGTATTACGAGCTTGAAAATATTGCACAAAATCTGGTAGTAATGCTTTGCGCGACCCGATCCTTTCTTGGCAGCCCTGTTTATTTCCAAAATAGCCAGGTTCAGTTTTTTATCGAGGTTATCATCTTTCGAAAATCCAAAGACGTGCGGAAGTTGCGCTTTCCTCATGTCTTTTTCCTCGAGCTTTTCGCTGGCTATTTGCTCTCGAAGCTCCTTGAAGTCTTCCAGTCTTTCTGGAACAAGACTGGCTTGTGCGGCAACGCGCAAAGCGCTAAGATCCTTTACATCCAGGGAGACTAAGTCTTGCTCGTAACGTTTCATAATTGTTGAATGGTTACTGCACTTGCTCACAAGACTTTTGTAGATGCTCCTGGCCTTTCCCTTCTCGTCTTTGAGATTGTTCTTTGCAACAAGAAACACAACGAACGGATTTGTGGCATCAAGACCGGCTTTTAAGTACCACTTTTGTGTTTCTTCCTTTCCTTTTTGTACAAACATCGGTTGTACCAAATCTGAGTTCATTGGACCCATTGCTTCATACTTCCGTCCTATTTTTCTACCGATCTTATCCGTACGATCGGCGTCCACGATGTCGTAGTATTTTTTTAGTTCAGTACACCTAACCAGGTCCGCGTCAGCAATCTCTTTCTTGAGCTCCATCTCTTGATCTAGCAGCCCCTGGAACTTTTCACCATTCGCTGACACTACACTAGATTTCAATTGTGACAATCCCTTTCGTATTCTTCGCCCGTTTATCAAACAATCTTTGAGAACATCCTGCCAAACGTACTCGATGTCCCCGAACATGCTGATCAGTGTTACCTGTAAGTCTTTATCGTTTGGATCAGCTACCATGCCGGCCACATCATTCGATGATTTGATATCAATACTGTCATCGTCCATCACCGCATAAAGCTTTACAGCCATTGCACGTATTTTCTCCATGTTTCCAATGGTCCTAAGCCTACTCAAAAGCTTTTCTTTAAACTTCTGAAACTCCAAATCAAGCGCTTGACGCTTCGTCCGCGCGGCGTTCAACGTTGTGTTCCAGTGCTCCCATTGGCTTTTTAAGAGAGCCTTGTTCGTATCATGCTTAGAGTTCAACATGTTTAATAATGTTTCACCCAAATGCTTCTTCTTCTCAATCACAAACTGGCTAGAAGTGCGCTCTGTTTGAATGATCTCATCGCTCAAATTGTAAAGTTCTTCCCAACCGTATTCAGTGCCTTCGTACTCCACCTTTTCGTCCTTTGCAAGACTCTTCCACCTCTTCTTTGTATTCTTTGCAAGTTCTTCAAGTTCGACAACGGATTGCACTGCCACGAAGTCGTTACTAATGGCGTCTTTGATTTTTTCAAGCAATTCGCTAGCGTTTTGAACCCTGCGGTCAAACTCGTCTTGTATTTGCCCCTTCTTTTCCTCTTCCCATTTTTTCTTGACAGTCTTTGCACTATCAAGTGACTCCTGCAATGTTTTGATATTATCAATTGTGACATCCATCTCTGAAAAAAGTTCTTTGCAGTCTACCCGTTCTGTGGCCAACTCTCGTGTCAACCCATTTAACTCCATTTCTCGCTTGATTTCTGCCTCGCGATAGCCTTCTCTCTCTTCTGCCTCGCGCTGATTGCTCTCGCGCTCAGCGTTCGTTTTTCTCGCGCCACGATACCTGACGCCCACTCTTCTTGCTTGCTCGACTTCTACTTTTAAAAGATACGAGCGCGTGGTCAAATCGTCAACTCTCACTTTCTCCGCCATTAACAGGCGCCCTGCTTCTGTAACGACGTTTTGTAGTTCCGTGATCATCTGACTATTCTTCAATTTGGCACGTGCATCTTCTTCGGTGCGAGCACACATTGGTTCGATGTCCAATCGTTCTGCACCTGCTCGCGGGTCCGCGTCTTCAAGGTTATCGTTTGCCATCCGAAGCTCGCCCTCGAGTGTCACAACTTTATCGATAGCATCCCTTAAGTCCTTTTGCACCTGTTTTCTTTCTTCTCGTTTCTCACGAGCATCGTGCTCCGCAATGTTCTTTCTGTGCACCACGTTTTCCCTTAGTGCGACTATTTCTCCCATTATGGACGTCCACCGCATGTTATCTTGGATATTGCGAACAAACCCATCAGATTCAAACAGCTTATTCGCTTCGTCACGCAGAGTGTTTATGTCCCGCGTGTCAGTGATCAATCCATCGATGTATTTGGCATTACTTGCTTTCCCATCCAAATCTGTAGCAAATCTGCTCTGAATTTCTTTGAGTTCATTCTGGTGCGACTCAATGTGCTTAGCACGCGTGTCGGATACAAGCTGTTGCCACTGCAGTTTTTGCTCAGCGTTGAATGATTTGTACGTTTCCTGTCCGGTAGTATTTTTCCAGTCGTTTGCCCTATTGATAAAAAATAATGTTTGTTCATCGTGATCTGCAAGTCCACGTGCGACAAAAACTAGCTGGTCTCTACCAATGCTCAACAGGACATTCGGCAAAGGCGACCTTAGGTGACGTTGCAATGTTTCATATGCATTACCCAAGATCCTTCCAGTGTACCTGTGCCTTTTCAACTGCAATATTTCATCTACGTCGTTGGGAAGAGAGCTGTAGAAACTTTGTTCAGCTATAATGTGAAATGTTTCACCAGCTTTTAGGTTATCTGTTCCCTTGTATCTAGCAGTTTCAATGTCATCGTCAGAAAAATAGATGTTATACCGTTTTTGGAGATGCTTAACAAAGCGCCTGTCCATTGAAACATAGTAGGTAAGGAGGTGCGCTGGTGGGTACTTGTTGTGCCGCTTCTTGTAGCCCTCCAGCATTTCCCCAACGATCAATTTGTATTGCTTCCACAAAACACCAGGCATTTTATAATCATCATAATCGTCAAGAAAGTTTTGAGTTGGAACAGGATCGGGTGACGTATCCATTGGGTCTTCTTCGTCGTTGGGCTGGTTGTTTTCTACTATGAACTCTTTCTCAGAATGCAGCGCAGAGTACTCTGCTACTTTTTGGCGCTTACTCTTTTCCAGTACAAACTGCACTTGCTTGGTCTTGTTTTCCAACCTCCTTTGATACTGGTGAGCTTTGTGTTGTTCTTCCATTTCAAATGGTGGCTTTCGATGTGCTTACATCACACCTCTTAGTTATTGTGCTTGACTTATGAAAGACGTGTCGTCGCTAAGCGTAATCACTACCCTGCAACAGCCAACATACAAGAAAACGATGAAGAGAAAGCTCAAACTAAGCACAGTGTTCAAGTCGACGTGGTGGCGTTTTTTTGACGCCATGCTCAGGTCACCACTCGAATTCTATCCACCGGAACAAAAGCGAATTTTCTTCAAGAATAGCACAACCTACAGATCAATTTCACTGCGAAATGGACAGTTATACGCTGGTTGTTTGGAAACTACGTGCGCTAGAAAGTGTGTACCAATGAAAGAGTTTGTGCCGGTAGTCAACAAGGATTTTTGGCTGTGTGCACTGGAGGCACATGACGCTGCAGTGAATGCTTTGGACCTGGACGTTGCCACGGAACAGCGAGTAATAGTAGATGGTGAGCGCCACTTCAAATGCTTGCGGTGTCGCGGGCAAGAAGAAGTGCGACATGAGCTCTTTGAACCCAAGGTATCTCGCTTTCCATTGGGACATTCCAACCACCATGTGCACGAGAACGCCCCGGAGGAAGCCCCGGAGGAAGCCCCGGAGGAAGCCCCGGAGGAAGCCCCGGAGGAAGCACAAGTGGAAGCTCTAGAGGACGCTACGGCTCACAAAGCTGGAGAGAGTGATGATGGTGATGACAATGGTCCTGGCACCTAAAAAGTGCCCACATGCATTTCTTCCACACTGTTTATGCACTCTTTTAGTATATCGTTTATGGTGTCTTCTTTGCTGCTATCTGATCCAGTGGCGTTCCAAAGGTCTGGCCTTTCTTTCCTTAATTTGTAAAGAAGTAGCATGACAGATTCTGACGCATCCGAGGAAGCACAACGTTCTGCGTTTATTCTCGCAGCTCTCAAACATCTTTGTTTGTATTCTTCAGTGATCAATACAGATTTTGCACGCCTTTTGGTAAAGGGATAAGGCTTTGAGTGCAACACGGGACCATGCTCCGTGTGCATACAAATGACCGTGTCATTAGGTGAAAAAACAACATTTCTTCTCTTCATTTTAAGAACTGGTGTCAAGGTCAGTGTGAGAAGATAATATTGGTAACCATATTTATAGGCTAGCGGTACAGTGGCTACTCTTCCGCAACCAGAATCGCGTATTCGGGACTCGCCTCGTCTTCTTCCACCAGCAGATTCGCGTATTCGGGACTGGCGTATTCGGGACTCGCCTCGTCTTCACAGCATGCTGATAACCCAGGGTGCGCCCCGTCATATTCCTGCATTGCTGCGTGTTCCGGACATTCCGAGTGATTGTATTCGTCTTTACAATGTTTTGGAATATCATCGTCGTATTCTGGAGAAATAGGCTGTCCACCTGAATACTGGGTCGTGTCTTCATACTCGCTGTGCGAGTCGCTGTATGAGTCGCTGTATGAGTCACTTTGCACATCACTTTGTGTTTCGTCCATGTTTTCGGCAGAGGCATCTTGGCTACTATTGGGATTGTCATCCATTTGCTCAAGGCTGTTTTGTGTTCCAGAAGTAACACTGGCCACTGTTGGATCAAGCGAACCTGGAGAGTACTTATTCTTGAGCTCACTGAGCTTGGCATCAAGCAATTGTGCCGCTTCATTGCTTCTCAATGCTTCGAGAATCGCTTCTTCTTCATGTTTGTCCTGTGCATCGTTCCATGCGGCCACATTCCTACTACCAAGACCAAAGAGTTGGTATTCGTGTTGCAAGTTTGGCGGCATCCTGGCCCTGAACATTCCACTATCTTCTGCTGTCTGCACAAACAACTCCATGAAAAGCTTGTTGCATTCGCTGACCAATTCAATGCAACCTCTCGTATCAGGAAGATCGTCTTCAGTGAATAAGAGCAACTTGTAAAACGTGAAGTTATCGCGCACTTTTAGTAGCATAGGATCTTCAATCGGCCGTAAACGATGGTACCCATAGTTTGCTATATCCTCATAGAAGTGTAGACTGATAGATGTCAGTATGTTTTCCATTCTTTTTCGAAGCAATGTGGATTCACGAGTATCGTGCAACAGAGATACAACTAACGGTGTGTCTATGATTGCCCACTTGATCTGCTCAACCTTTTGTGAAACAAGAATTGCCCATTCGGAAGCAGGGAGGTTGCGCTTTGGGGAAAGTTTCATCTCCATCTCATCCAAGCGGATTGAAAACGCATCACGTGAGTCCAAGGCGTTTTCCGCACCTAACATAGCTTTGGTTTACACAACCACTTTGTTTGTAAAGGCGACTTGTCGTGATATCAAAAAGAGAACCAGTCCCGAAACCCGCTATCGGCATGTTAAGATAGCGATTTCCAACCGCTTGGGCTTCTAGAACACTACAATGTCAACTGAAGCAAACAACTACGATGTTTGTATAGAAGTAACTACGTCGGTACCACCCTTTACGCCTCCACCTTCACCACTTTCTACTTTAAGCATGGACTCTAACACCGAATTGCAATGCTACATCTGCCTATGTGAAGGGGCGTCCACTATAAAATCCTACTGTCAATGTAAGGCAATTGTACACAAAGAGTGCTTGATCAAGTCAATTAACGCTTTGCAATGCACCACTTGTTCAATATGTAAGACTGAAATACAGAACGTGGAAACCGTGACGAAAATAACATCCCTCAACACGACTTCCTTCGTGTTCATGGCAACGCCTTTTGTATTGTCGGGCTGTATCTTAGGCGTGGCCGTTCTTTTCATAGCATCGGCAGATGTTGAAGCTAACAACTCTCGTGCCAAGAAGTTACACATCGCAGGGTGGGTTTTTTTGAGCACATTTTTCGTTTGCCTTTTCTTGTGGACTGTTTCTGCTTACCTGAATCGGAACATTCCTATTTTTGTGTACACTTTCACTTACCGCTTTAAGTTGGGGTGTCTGAGTAATTTATAAGAACGCGCTTTCCGACGCCGCCACCGCCGCCGCCGTTGGATGGCACCTGGTTAGTCACGAATCGCGACTGACGGCAGGCGCGAGAGAGCGGGAGGCGCGGTAGTCACTTTCTCATCCGCGGTCTGCGTGGTCTCGTCCTTGAGGGGGAAGGTCTTTCCAACCTCGTCAATGGTTTCTTGGGAGTCCTTGTAATTATTCCTCGCGACGTCTACGATTGCCTTCTTGAAGGCCTTGCTGGCCTCCTTGTCGGCCTCGTTGAGAAGGGCGCGCTTCCACGCGGCACCGAGCGTGGTCGAGTCAGAGACGCTCTCGATGCTGTAGCCCAGGCCCGCGAGCGCGCTCTCCAGGATGCCGAGGGCCTCCTTGGGTGTCTCCTGGACGCGGCGCTCGCAAGAGTCCGAGCTCACGTGGCCCCAGTGCTCCGGGCCAGGCTTCATGGCCGTGCCGTTCTCCTCCGCCTCGGCGCGCATCTTCTGGCTGTTAGTGTCAGTGATCTTCGCAACCTCGTCATCGGTCTCTTGGGAGTTCTCCGTCTTCTGCTTCTTCGAAGGCGAGTTGTCGTTTCCATTATGGACCAGGGCATCGCTCATCTCTACAAGAATGCACGTCACATTGTTCAGCATCCTCGCAGCGTCAATCAACTCCCCGTTGTAGTCAAGACAGTCGCTCTCGCTGACTTCTCCCTTTGCCGCCACAGTCCTCTTCACAATCTCATCAGCAACTTCCTGCAGCTCTTGCGCTTTCTCTTGAACCTGCTTTGCAAACGTGAACTTGGACGTGTTAACCATCTCGTGAGTACCTGT
>CETY01454881.1_pt1 | contig 10823 bp, 8 predicted proteins | sample 361551 | NCBI WGS metagenome assembly CETY01 (sample SAMEA2623135, study PRJEB7988) | marine metagenome | biome: marine biome (ENVO:00000447); feature: deep chlorophyll maximum layer (ENVO:xxxxxxxx); material: "saline water (ENVO:00002010), including plankton (ENVO:xxxxxxxx)" | depth 45 m | reverse complement strand
AAATCAAGGATCATTACGGGCATGTCATAGCCAGTCACAAATGTTTGGCCAACCTTATTGAAGTTAGCCATGGTGATCAGTGAACTGGTTCCATTTGGACTATTCGCACCAGTCTCAGCGGAGGAATCATGCCAGTCCAATTTCAAGTTAAGACTATCATTGACTTGTAATTCAAAGTTCAGACCGAGAGAAGAATTGGTATTTGTACGTCCATCTTCACCAGTTCCCATTGCAAAGTCAGCATTATTCACCCGCTCAGAGTAAAAAATAGGGCTTGAGATAGGTCCATCGCTCCACTCACTGGTCTGGGACAATGCCGCAGTGTTCGAGAACCACGCCGACATGTCGCTGTAGGAGCGCTCAAGGTCAAACTCAGATCGAATAAAATCCATAGTCATTGTTAGGGAATCAGATGGAGCCATTTGCAAAACAATCTGGCCATTTGTTCGCTCGCTTCGATACTCGGCAATGTTATACGCCATGGACTGTGGCAGCGAGTAATTAGCATCTGCAGTCGTAGGACGATTTACTTGAGTTGTTTCATCAGTTGATAATTTTTGATCAGCACCATCCCCCGATCTAGTATAATATCCTCCGACACTTGCGGCGTTAACGCCATTATTTCTTTCCTGCCGACTTGCAATAACTGCAATTCCAATGGTCTCATCCGCAAAGGTATCCATATAGATACCAGAAAATTCAGGGGTGTACTCATCCCCAACTCGAGTTGATGTATCGTTGACGGTCTTTACCGCTATACTTCCAACAGAATCAGCTTCGAGAGGTTTAGGCGTAGAGATGTTAATCGTTGATCCGATTCCACCGGAGGGAACATCGGCTCGGGCTGTCTTGTATACTTGGACGCCGGCCACACCCTCGGAAGCTAAATCACCGAAATCAAATGACCGACTCGCTCCATTGTGCGTTGGCATCTGGCGACCATTCAAAGTCACTAAGTTGTACTCAGGACCAAATCCACGCACAGTAACCTGACTACCCTCACCCCGGCTTCTTGAGATAGAAACACCCGTAATTCGTTGGAGAGACTCAGCCAAATTAGCATCAGGGAATTTGCCAATATCTTCCGCAGAGATTGCATCCACTACACCCCTAGAATCTCGCTTGATGTCCATCGAGGCCTTTAAACTGCCTCGAATTCCGCCTTCGACAATAATTTCCTCTATAACTGGTTCATCATCCTGCGCATAGGCAGGTGAGTATGTGCCGACTAAAGCCAGTGCAACGCTAGATGCAAGTAGACTCTTTCTGAATACCATTTTAAAACCCCTAAATTGTGTTCGTTCTACGTTTTTATATATTGAATGAAGGTATCACAGCCTTCAGGTCATTCAAAGCTTAGCAACCCATTCAATTGAGAAAGTTGACCCAATGATAAGAGTAAAACAGTATGGTTTACCAAACTTCAAGTTTGAGATTAAAGGCACTAAATATGAGATAAAACGACATTATCCTTATAAGTTAACAATAAAATCTTTGGCATTTGCTAATTGACAGCATTTTTCGTCGTTACTCTGATCACTTTTATTACTTTTAATCTGCCTGTTGCCCGTTCAAATAGGACATCATACTGAATCTTGAAATATGTCGTTATATCGATATTGAAACCTGTAAATCTGGTCTCTCAAAGGCCGGCCACACTGTACCTGAGGATCAATATTTTTTATAATGGTGTTCTGAAATCGCTCTAAAATCTCGAGCGTTATCTCAAAAGGGAATCTCATGGGAAAGCTTATTACTGAAACGGTTACCAGTGTGCACCACTGGAACGATACGCTGTTTAGCTTTAAAACAACAAGAGACGCTGCGTTTAGATTCAAGAATGGTCATTTTGTTATGATTGGCTTGGAACACGAGGGCAAACCTCTCATGCGTGCCTACAGTATAGCGAGCGCAAATTATGAAGATGAGCTAGAGTTCTTCAGTATTAAGGTCGAGAATGGCCCGCTAACCTCCAAACTACAGCATTTAAAACCTGGCGATGAAATTTTAATCGGAAAGAAACCAACGGGCACGCTCATCACCGATGAAATGCTACCTGGAAAGCATCTTTATCTTATTGGCACCGGCACTGGTCTCGCGCCTTTTATGAGTATCATTAAGGATCCAGAGGTCTATGAACAATTCGATAAAATTATTTTGGCTCATGGTGTCAGATACATCTCAGAATTAGCATATGAGAACTATATTCAAAATGAGTTGCCGCAACATGAATACTTTGGCGAATTCGTTAGAGAAAAATTAATTTACTACCCTTTGGTGACTCGTGAGCCTTTCAGAAATAATGGCCGAATCACTGAGATGATGACATGTGGAAAGCTCTTTCTAGATCTTCCAATGCCATTACCATCTAAAAAAGATGATCGATTCATGTTGTGTGGCAGTCCAAGTATGTTAAAAGATATGTGTAAAATACTTGAAGATCGAGGATTTACAGAGGCTCGCAATGGTCATATGGGGGAGTTTGTCATAGAGCGTGCTTTCGTGGAGAAGTAAAATTTTCTATGGCAAAAAAAGGCCGCTACTAGCGGCCTCTCAAGATACTTCATACTTCTGTTTCTAAGCTTTCACAGTTAATAATCCACGCATACTGTACGAGTGTCCTGGGAAAGAGCAAAAGAAGGTGTAGCCCTCTCCGATAGTCAATCCGTCTGTAGAGAAAGACACGCTGGTAGACTGCCCGCCCCCAATTACCTCAGAAAAAGCGATAACCCTCGCATCACCCTGCGGGACATACTCTGCGGCGAGTCCAGCACTCATTCCTGCGGTGGCAACTGGCTGCACATCTGCGGACTCACTCAACACCCAATTATGTCCCATTATCTTTTCTGGGAGCTGGCCACTGTGTTTGAGGTTTACCGTCACAGAACCGCAACTTTTTTCTACTGACATCGCTGTAGAACTAAATCGCAAATAGTCTCCCACCTCTATATCAAACGAGCAAGCTGCGTAGGTCAAACTACTAAAAACAGAGAGGAAAAAAAGTAAGGCGCTACTAAATATTAATTTCATGAAGACTCCGATATGTGCATTTGGCTTTAAGTAAAAAGATTACGTACCCAAGACATACTTGGATTTTAAATAACGCCTCTTCCCTATAAACGTAACAGCACGCCATTTAATCAGCGATGAATCAGAAGAAAGGCAAGTGAAATCTAAATACAACTGTCCCAACTACAGCAGATGTTGGATGAGCATAATCGCAAGATGACGATGAAAGCCTCGGATTGTCACCACTGAGCATCACCAGTCCATTATCGCTGGAGTGCACACGTTTAATAATACGCCCAACTTTTTTATCATTAACAACAATAATATCTCCGACAACTGGTGCTTTGCAGCGGCGGGTGACAACGAAGTCTCCCGCGCTCAAAGCAGGATGCATACTGCTACCTTTTACCTGAAACAGATTAAGCATTTGCTAAAATCGGCTGAACTAAGGCTAGTGCAGGCGGGTAAGGAGCAATCACAGATTGAGTTTCAACTCCCTTGGTAGCCCAAAATATTTCAGCAAATCGGTTCACGCTTTCGAGTAAGTTCTCACCATTCTCGCGAGCGATACCCTGCTTACATTTCGATGCTTGTTGCATGATCGTGTGAACAAGCTCATGCACCTCAGGGTAAGCTTCAATTTGTGGCGCCTTGAAGTAGTCGCCCCAAATGGTCGCGATATCATGCTTTATGCTCGTGGCATGAGATTCTTTTTGATCAGTTAAACGTGATAGCTGAGCCGAATCGGCTTTGGAGGTAACAGTATCGCCCAACTCAGCGATGAGGTCCAAAAGTCTTATAACACTCAAAACTCCTATCTGGGCAGTTGCAGGGTCATAAATTTTACATGGTATATCACAATGAGCTTGCACTTCTTTTATTCCAAACATTAGCGTCTTCCTGTTATGTCAGTTGATATTAATTTGTCTATCTTAACTTTGGTTTTTATCAAAACGTTACTTCGGTTGAGCCGCGATAGAAGATAAAACCCGATACACGTAATTATCATGGCCATGAATCCGTGATCATGCCAAAATCCATCATGATTACCAGTATGAGCTAACAATCCGCTGGACACAGTCAGAAGCATAGTTGTTAAAAGCAATTTCATTAGGGGTATTTCCTTTTTTTTCAGTGAGTTTAAGTCAGTCTAAAATTTTGCTTGATTGTCGGACCCCACGCTATCTTGAGGCAAGACCAACGGTTTACTATATTCAAATTTGAATAAAACTATAAGGCTATCTTTAAAATTAGACAACGCATACCCGTTATTTGAGCCAACTAATCAAAGATTCTACAAAGCTAAGCCAAATAAATTAACGATTAAAATCAGAACAGTCATTGACACACTCGCGTTGTGAAGCTTTTTAAACAATTTCTCATTCCCTTCATCACGACTTTTGTTTGTCATTGGAATTAGCAGATAGGCCAACGTGCCAAGAGTCAAAGTGACGAGGCAAATCCAGAGTTGATAAGTCGCATCACTAGCCAGTGCTGAGATTGCACCAACGATACCCATTACCACCAGCACAACAAAGAACTTAGGGAACACCTTCCTCAAAAATGGCCCTGCATGTTCTGGCGCCAAACCACGAAAAACTGTAGGAGCAATAATGGCGGTCTGAAATAAAATAACTCCTACTACGAGGCCACTCAAAAAAGTTGGTAAGTTACCTATCATGGTTATTTCTCCTCAGGTATTAGCTTCCGGTAGAGATTGCTTTAGTTGTATTGGCACCGGTAAATCAAAAAATCCCATATTGAATAATGCAAAGCCAAACTTATCCGCATATTGATCGATTATTTTGGAAACTGGCGTGCCTGACCCATGCCCTGCTTCCTTATCAATACGGATTATCATAGGATTTGGGCTTAAGTTTTTATCCTGTAAATGTGCAGCAAATTTAAATGAGTGAGCAGGAACTACTCGATCATCATGGTCACCCGTCGTGACCATGGTTGCAGGGTAGGCTCGCTCTTGGACGTTATGCACTGGAGAGTAAGATTTCAAATAACTAAACATCTCCTCACTTTGGTCTGAGGTTCCATAATCATACGCCCAACCTGCGCCAGCTGTGAATGTATGGTAGCGAAGCATATCGAGCACGCCCACTCCCGGTAGAGCTACAGCCATTAAATCTGGACGCTGAGTCATTACGGCTCCCACCAATAAGCCACCGTTTGAGCGCCCATTTATTGCTAAATATTTCGACGAGGTAAATTGATTTTTAATTAAGTACTCTGCAGCCGATATAAAATCATCAAATACATTTTGCTTATTCAGCTGAGTTCCCGCGGTATGCCAACGCTTCCCATATTCACCTCCTCCACGCAAATTGGGTACAGCGTAAACACCTCCCTGCTCCAACCAAAACGCATTAACTGTGCTGAACGATGGAGTAAGGCTAATATTAAAACCTCCATATCCATAGAGCATCGTTGGATTCTTTCCATTAAGCTCGATTCCTTTTTTGTGAGTGATCATCATAGGAATCAGTGTGCCGTCTTTTGATGGGTAAAAGACTTGTTTAGAGACAAAATTATCGCTAGCAAATTCAACGCCAGATGTTTGATAAACCGTCGAGACATTGGTCTGCAAGTCCAGAGCAAAGCTGGTTGATGGTGTTATGTAATTAGAGAAAGAGTAATACAGGGTGGTGGCTTCTTTCTTTCCCGTTATGGCGCTTGCACTGCCCATTCCTGGGAGAGGGATTTCTCTGATCAAATGCCCACTGTAGTCGTACTGATATACTCGGGAGAGAGCATCAATCATGTATTCAGCAAAAAAGTAGCCGCCACCCTTAGATGGAGATAGAACGTTTTCTGTCTCGGGAATGAAATCTATCCAATTCTCTGGTTGGGGATTCTTTGCATCAACACTGATAATTCTCTGATTAGGCGCATCCATGTCAGTCACAATAAAAAGAGTTGAGCCAGAGTTATCGATGACATAGGCCTCATGATCAGTATTCTCCAAAATAGTCACCAGCGCTGAATTTGGAGAGGACAGATCTTGTAAAAAGAGGTCATTACCTGAAGTAGAGGTCGCTCCAGAAATTATGAGATATCGTTCGTCCTCTGTTACTCGTCCACCCACATAACGACGCTTTTGACCCTCTAATTCTCCAAATATTACCTGATCCAAGCTTTGATGCTCGCCAAGCTTGTGGAAGTACAATTTGTGATGGTCTGTCTTTGAAGACAACTCGCTTCCTGACGGTTTGTCATAACTCGAGTAATAAAAACCTTCATTCCCTTTCCATGAAATACCAGAGAACTTAACATCAACAATTGGCTGCTCCAATATTTCTTTTGTCTTAGCGTCAATTACAATAATTTTTCGCCAATCGCTCCCCGCTTCTGAAATAGCGTAGGCAGCAAGCGATCCGTCCTTTGAAAAACTCAAACTAGACAGCGAAGTAGTGCCATCGTCACTAAAGACATTAGGATCTAAAAATACCTCGGTAGCACCATCTCCACCTGTGCGGTAAATGACGTATTGATTTTGTAGCCCCGTATTTTTGTAAAAATAAGTAAACTCGCCTTCCGTAAAAGGAGTGCCAACCTTCTCATAATTCCAAAGATCAGTCAGACGCTGTCTGATCTGATTTCGATAGGGGATGCTTTCCAAATACTCAAAGGTAACCTTGTTTTGATTATCTACCCACTGCTCAGTTTCATCGCTCAAGTCATCCTCTAACCAGCGAAATGGGTCGTTAACAACCGTACCAAAGTAGTTATCTGTAACATTTATTTTCTTTGTCACTGGATAGTCCATAAAAATATTGTTCGTATTAGTTTTTGAAGTCTCAGTTGTCACCAAACCTTCTTTACATGATGTGTTTAAGAGGCTGATGCAAATCATTGGCAGTAGTAGTTTTTTCATATAACTTTTCCATTCAAATAGAGGCATGGAGTACATTTAACATGCGTCACTTCTTCATACTCAGTCAAATTGAATTTGGTTTTCGAACATGATTTTTCGATAGCACAATCAATCAAGAATAGTTACTCAAAAACTATTTTGGCTAGTGAATAAACCTTTTAGTCTTTGCGAAAATGTCCATCAATGTTCGCGGCCATCCAAACAAAAGCAGCGTAAGCCGCAACATTTTGCGCGATGTCTGACTTGTCTATTTTGTCTAGAGTATCATCGGCTGTATGGTGATAATCAAAATAATCCCATCCATTCTGTTTCAATGTAACAGCTGGAACACCCAATTCTCTCAACGGACCAATATCTGGACCACCTGAGGCATTATTGTCCCCTCGACCTATTCCCAGAGGCTCAAGCACTTTATGCATAGCTTCTGCCAGGAATAGCTTTTCTTGAGCAAAATTCGTATCAAACTTCCATATTCTCCCTGCCCCAAAATCAGACTCGGCACCGACAATGTGCTTATCAAGTCTATCCTTGTACTTTTTTGCATAAGCTTTTGCGCCAATAAGGCCAACTTCCTCTGACCCAAACATAACGATTCGAATCGTGCGTCTGGGTGTCTTATTTAAATCTAAAATCAGCTTTGCTGCCCCAACAGTGATTCCTATTCCTGCTCCATCATCGATCGCTCCCGTCCCCAAATCCCAGCTATCTAAGTGACCTCCTATCAAAACTATCTCATCAGTTTCACCGGGAATTTCAGCGATCACATTACCTGATATAGCTTCACCATGAGAAATAACATCTAGAACGACATTAACCTCTACGGTCCCTTTTAATAAGGCCCTCTGCAGTTGATCAGCATCCGGGGCCGATAATGCTGCAACAGGTACTTTTTTTACATCATCCTCGTATGTCATCTGACCAGTATGAGCAAAACGATGGTGATCAGTCCCTACCGATCTGATTAAGGCCGCAATTGCGCCTCTTTTCCCAGCCTCATTAGCTGCACCAGATCTTTTCCTCACAGCTATCCCGTAACCTGATCCACCCTGAGTGCGAGTCATATATTCATCAACAAAAACAATTTTCCCTTCTAGTCCTTTTAGAGGAGCGTCCTTTAGATCCTGTAGAGTAGGGAAACTAACTACTTCACCCGTTACCCCACCTGGTGAAGTAGAAATACTTCCACCAAGGGCTGTAATGACAAGATTTTGAGGGTAGGGAGAGATTATTTGTGCTTGCTCAAACTTTCTTTCCCAATGCTTTACCAAAAACGGCTCTGTCCTAATATTTGAAAATCCAAGTTCTCTAAATTTGCCCTCACCCCAAGATCGCGCCCGCGCCTCAGCTTCACTTCCCGCTAATCTTGGTCCAATCTCCGTAGTCAAACTCTCCACAATTTCAAAACCCACATCGCTCGCTAATCCTTTTTTTATAAGACTCTTGGCTTCGCTATACACTGCCTCATCGGATGCGTAAGCAAGAGGTGTAGTGAGTAATGAAAGAAAACCTCCCAACACACAACTCAATAAAATATTTCGTAACTGCAAAATTTTCAAAATCTAATCACCTTAATTATTGCGAAACTATGTCTATCCAGTTTAGATTCCAAGACCCACCAATCGCATTGATTCTTAAAACTTGGTTACCAGCGGCTAAATCAAAGACAGCGGAACTCGTCGTCCAAGCTTGCCAGCCTCCAGTGTCGGGTATATTTTGATTATCAACTTTAATACCATCTACCAGAACCTCAAAACCAGTGCTTCCTCCTAAACTTGCGACACGGTACTCAACAAAGTAACTTCCTGCGCTGGCTACATTGATTCTGTACTCAACCCAATCTCCTGAATCAACATAACCAATATTCGAACCACCGCCAACATCAGAGCTGGTCTCTGTCTGAATACCTTCCATCGCGCTGTAGTCCTCAGCCTGAATCAACCCTGGGACTGGATGTATGATAGGAGACTCTCCGCCCGTGCTTCCACTCTCATCGAGATTGTCTCCAAGGGTATCAGTATCATTGTAGCTAAGCCCAAAACCATACGAAAATAACGGATCATAGTTAATATCATTTCTATTTAATTCAAATTGCGACTTTGATTTTGGCCATGAAAACGATAATTTTCCTTTGAAGTCATTATTCACCATTCCATTATTGCTTTTGAAAATAACATCAGCCACGCCGATGCCCTCAGAGCCAGGAAGCCAGGAAGCTACAAACGCATCTGAAGCATTTAATTCAGGATTTACCCACAATGGTCGACCTGAAATAAATATAGATACGACAGGGATACCTTGCTCTTGTAGAGATTTTAGTAAGGCAAGATCAGATTTATTGCCAGACTGATATTCTAGAGAACTGATATCTCCATTTCCCTCTGCATAAGGAGTCTCACCAAAAACAACAATAGCCACATCAGGAACTGGTCCATTAAAACTGCCACCGGTACTAAGTTGAACAGAGCCTCCTCCCGATGTAACCACCTCTTGGATTCCATCATAAATAGAGGTACCACCAGGGAAATCTGAATTACTGTTGCCGGTTCCTTGCCAGGTCACGGTCCAACCGCCACTCTGCTGTCCAATGTTATCTGCACCACTACCCGTTACTAGTACACTTAAATTGCGACTTAGCGGAAGAAGACTATTCTTATTTTTTAACAATACCAATGACTCGCGTACTGCTCTCCTCGCTACTGCCCGATGTTCTGGTGCGCCAATCAAGGACGTAATACCCGCATAACTTCTTTCGGATGGCTTAACCTGATCTAGCAATCCAGTTCTTGCTTTGACTCTAAGTATCCGTGTTACTGCATCATCTATCCGAGTCATAGGGATACTGCCTTCATTGACTTGAGCTCGAGTATTTTGAACAAAATCTCGCCAGTCATTCGGCACCATTATCATATCCACTCCGGCATTAATCGCCGCAGCGCACTGGCCATTACTGCAACCAGGCACCTGAGCATGACCATTCCAGTCACCAATCACAAAGCCATCGAAGCCCATCTGCTGTTTGAGAATATCTGTTAGTAACTCACCACTTCCATGGACTTTAGTACCGTTCCAGCTGTTATAGGTTGCCATAATCGTTTGCACACCAGCACCGAGGGCGGACATATAACCTTTGCCATGAATATCTCTGAGCTCTGTCTCAGTGACTTCAGTATTTCCTTGATCCGCCCCGTTAGTGGTCCCACCATCACCAATAAAATGTTTAGCGGTAGCAACCACCCTATCGGGCCCAAACAAATGATCACTGCCTGCTGCCCCCTGGAGTCCTTTAACCATTTCGTCCATATAGGCCTCCACAATTTCTGGATCCTCAGAGTAGCCCTCATAACTTCTTCCCCAGCGATCATTCCTAACAACAGCTGCGACTGGAGAGAAAACCCAATCGATACCAGTGACGGCAACCTCTAGCGCAGTAATCTCCCCAATCTCTCGAATCAGGTCCGGATTATTTGTAGCTCCCAGTCCAATGTTATGTGGAAAAATGGTGGCGCCAATAACATTATTGTGGCCATGCACTGCATCTGTTCCCCAAATAGCTGGAATGCCAACTCCACCGTCGCTTTTGTCGGTGCTTGCAATAAAAAAACTGTCCGCTAGTGAGACCCAATCATTGACAGATGATTGCTTTCCGTTAGGCCAACTTCCTCCTCCATTGAGTATCGAACCAAGATTATATTGACGCACATCAGCCGCAGTCACAGAGCCAATCTCTGCCTGCACCATCTGACCGATCTTTTCATCTAAAGACATACGACTAAGAATTTCAGAGACGATAGATTCGACATCTAAATCAATTGGATTCTTTACCAATGGCCAGAAACTAAGAGATTTCACCACAACAGATCTAGTTTTAGATGCCGAATTAGCAGCACTATCTATGGCGTTATAGGTTAGGGTGTATGTCCCTGCGGCA
>CETY01128979.1_pt1 | contig 10837 bp, 19 predicted proteins | sample 361551 | NCBI WGS metagenome assembly CETY01 (sample SAMEA2623135, study PRJEB7988) | marine metagenome | biome: marine biome (ENVO:00000447); feature: deep chlorophyll maximum layer (ENVO:xxxxxxxx); material: "saline water (ENVO:00002010), including plankton (ENVO:xxxxxxxx)" | depth 45 m | reverse complement strand
AATCAAACATTGGGCACGCACGTGTTCTAGTACATCTTTTATATTTACTATAAAAATAGCATTGATTAAACAAATATTTAAATATTAGAGTTAAGATTAGGGTTCCCCCTTTTTTAAAAAAAATGAATTGTAATGTTAACCCCATAGTAAATGAGGATTTTAAGGTTATGATTAGGGTTTGATTAGTCACATCAATTTAAATTGGTATAAGAATAGTATCAAAATATCAAAATAGTATCAAAATTGTGAAATTTTTATTATTTTTTTCTTATTCATAATCAATAGTATCAAAATAGTATCAATTTCCAAATTTAACCCAAGTTAGACTATTTATACAAGCAAACAAGAGCATAAACCAAATAATAAATAATAAACCAAAAGTAAATAAATATATATATATCGAACGATATCGAATATATAATCCGCTGTTTCACAGGAAAATAAGTAAGTTTATGATATCATATAATGACAAAGAGACGAAAATTGAACAAGACAAAATATTTCATTGTAGATGAAAATAAAAATCATAAAAGTGTACACAGTGACGATGAAACTTTGGATGAATATGAGCTTTTCGATACAGATGGAGTAGATTTATTTTTTCGTCATATCAAAAAGGAAGTTCTGTTAGAATATTGTCTACGTACGGAAGCAAAAAAAATATGCTTTAAAAGAAATGATGATAGTAATTGTAGTTGTGGTAAACCTTGTCTAGTACATCGAATTTATCGTCATAGCCATTTTAAGTTGAATAAAAATTCTACGGTTTGGAAAGAAATACTCCATCGCGATACTGAATACGTGAAAAATTTATAAAAAAAATGTATGTTTAAATTAAACAGAAATATAGAATGCATCTTCCGGTATTAAGTTTACCGCATCTAGTTTAACCGATTCCTCGGTAATGTCAAATTTTCCAATGTCAAAGGACCTAGTTAATTCTATGTCAAGTTTTTCATTTAGTTTGGTGTATGCAATAAGTTCACCAACGTTTTCCATTGCTTTGTAATAGTAAATAATTATGATTGTTTCAATCAAAAAAAATGTAATAAAAAGACCAAGTTTTATTTTGTTTTCATCCATTTATCGGATGAGTTTTTGAAGTTATTTGTAAATAAAGATTTAAATTTTAATAATAATATAATTAATTATTCTTCTACTTGTTTTAATTGCTCTAATGTGAGTAACATGATATCACTTTTTCTAATATCAAAGAATTGGTCATCGGTTCTCATACCCGATGCACCAACATGACTTTGGAATGTAATCCAAGCATCTAAACAGTCTTTATGTAAAATCCTAGAAACAGGAGCTTTATCAACTTTGATGAATATATCACCTAATCTTTTTTGCAACGTTTTCCCAAAATCATATTCTTGAATATCAAAAGCTATAATACGACGTTCAGGATGCTTTTCTCGAATAAAATTAAAGTTTTTAATATGTGATTCTGTTTTTGTTATTGGCCAAAACGATGGATATTCGATATTTTTATCTGTATGGTCTTGAAATACATAAGCATTTTTAATGTTAATATCTTTTTTGGATAAATATTTAGAAATCAAACCAATTAACCAAGGTGATTCGTTATTAGCATACAATATAATGTCCATATCCTGTTGAATTTTTTTATAAGATTGTAATAATTGAACTAAATCGGGTCGTATTGATTTTTGTATTAAAGGAAAGAATATGTTTTCAATCGTTTTTATCGTCGCTAAAGTATGCCCAGTCATATTACCAGTAATATCAGTTTGGCTAAAAAATTTAAAGATAGTATCAAAGTTATTAAAATGGCTAAAATCACCAAGGCAATCTTTGACACTGAACGCAATTAGTTTTTTCATTTTAGATAATAGATATATATAACAAAGTACGATGTATTTATATACTCAAAAGATGGATGATTTAAAATATAAACTTTATGAAATAAAATCAAGGCTAAGTAAATTAAACACTAATAGATTGAAAATACGACACGAATTCTTAACAAGTTTACATCCATTGGATTTACATTCAATTATACAACAACACTTACCTAATAAAGTTCAACCCCAAGGATTAGCACCGAAACCTCTTAGCTGTGAAGATCCTGAAGACGACGAACTAGGCTGTGGGTTCATTGAACTTTGACTTAAATCCACGACCTTATAACTTAAATTTGTGCCATGGTAGATAACATATATTAAACATAACATAATTATAAATTCTGATATAATTTTCCATCTAATTAATAATGCCTCCTCCGTAGCTAATTGCTTAATTTCTATAGCGTGAGCTTGACTTTCTTTATTCATTCTAGTTTCTATATTTTGTTTATATCACTATATATCTATTTAAATAAATCAAATTTATAAATACATATATATCTATCTATCAGGTTATAATAGATCTAAGAGAATGAATGACAACCCTTTAACCGTGTCGGAATGTCCTGTTTGTTACCAAAAAACAAAAGATTTAATACCTTGTATGTTTTGTGGCTACAGTATATGTACATTATGCATCAATACCATGTATTTCTTTGATAAACAAGCTTACCCAGTATGCCCAATTTGTAAATGTGTAGGTGCATACATTAACTTTAAGACTGATTTAGACTTAGTTCACGAATATATAAAACAAAACGAAATTAAAAAAGTAAGAGCATCAATAAGAGTGAGACAACAACAAGAAGAAGCAGCTGAAGAAAGATTAAGAAATTATAATAGTTGTTGTTGCATCAGCTAATAAAATGTTTTAATAAATACCTTAAAATCATTTATTCATTATTTCTAATTCTATATCTGTATCTGTTGTATTCAAATCAACGTCACTAAATTCAATTTCTTCTTTAATATTCTCCGCATCCGCTTGGCATGTCTTATTTAATTTATTATAATATTTGTTTGATTTAGACTTGTCCAAGTAACAAGCGAATCCAATCGTTATAGTAATTAAGACTATACAAAATATTAGTAAAAGATAACTAATAAAACTGTCCGTTTCAGTCAATATATCCGGGCATGCATCTGGTGCTTTGATAATTTTCCCATCTGTGCACCGTATCTCGAAATCAATAAATTTACAAATTTTTTCTTCGTATATTTTGTAATTATTCATATTACTCGTAAAACTAATATCCTCTGGTAGTTTTACTAGACTATAATTTATCGTAGCTGTCGCTGTTGCAGCTTTATGATGTAAGAGATATAATATTCTAGGGTAATCAATAAAATGTGTATGCCCTTTCCTGACGAGCCCAGTAGCACCGGATGGGAAATCGATTTTATGTGTTCGCTTTAAATCTGTAGAGATACACTGATTTTGAAGATCAGAAGCTGTTAAATAACACAAAAAAGAACCACAATATGTCAAGCTAATTGCTTTTTCCGTAAGCTTAGCCGTTAACATTATTGTACTAACATTAAAAACATTACTAGACTGCCAATATCTACATACAATATCATCCGCTCTGCTGTAACAACAACCTTCTTCTGAGCAATCAAATGGACATGCTATACAAAACGACAAGCAACTTACAAAAATCAACGTTCTGATAATAAATTTATTTTTAAAGGTAAACGATCCGTGCGCAAATTTGACCATGAGATATTAGCTTGTACTTTTTTCTCTTCACTGTTACGTTCCTGAAGTAGTGATATACATTCTGATTCTAATGTTATAACATAGTCCAACAACTCTGAGACAATAGTTTTCAAGTTTATATCAATATCTTTTGTCAATTTTAAATCATTTAAACGATCTTGTATAATTGTTAGTTTTGACATCCGTTTGTTTATATTACTATCTAACCGTATATATATGTCTTGCTATTTATCTGTAACTACTAAAATGATTTGGGAAGAATATTTAGTACCCTTGATTTGCATTGCATTTACATCAGGTGTTGTTATAGGTATTAATATTGCAATGCTTTGTAGTACAAGGTTTTCCAGCAAACAACCGATGCCACAGTTCATGCCAGCACCATATCCAAATAAATATGCAAATCAACAGCAACAGCAAATCAACCAGAATTTTCAACAGTCATCACCAATGCAATACCCATCAGGTTATTTACAACACCCAAATTACCAGAGTCATATAAACAACACTACAGCAGAATTAACAGCCAACGATTTCCGTCAACAATCAATAATGAAACCAATCAACCGAAGGAGACAATCACAAAATAGTATCAGCTTTGGTTGAGGTAACCTTTATTATTAAATCCTGTCTTTAAAAATGGTACATCCTTTAATGTAATTATACCCGTACTACTATTTTTTTCCACTTCTAGATTTTTAAAAGTATTAGACTTACTTACAGCAGTTGTGTCTTGAAATTTTATAAACGGAAACTTTTTTATAGCTTCTAAAGGGAAAATATCCTGTACCAATTGAATGATACAAACCAACAGAAACAATTCATAAACGAAAAAGATCCAGCAAAATTCATCCAAATTTAATCGAATGTCTTGTTGAATTAACTCATATGGTTTCGCATATTCATCCTTATAACGTGTCATCACCAAGACTGTTACACAAAACAACCTTAAAATACTAAACAACACATTTCCATAAGCATTACTCGATTGGTCTGGGAATAAGCTAATAAACAACCAGAACAATATAATAGCAATGTTGCGAAACCCTTGAAGTTTCCTCGTATTGTTTCGTTTTGGTGTTAATCGTAAATATAATACTAATATTAAAAATATTATATGTTTTATGAATCGAAAAAAGCCAACGTAATGACTACGGACATCAAAATACACATTACTATGTATGACCCAAACCATGAAACTTCCCCACAAATGCTGCAATCGTAAGTCTGGCTCCTTTTTCATGATAAACCATGCAATAATCAATGAAAAACCAGTGATGTATCCACGCAATTGATCTGCCGATTGTAAAATGTGATACACATAGATACAACTAGATAACAACACGAAACTTAAAAACATAAATAAATCTCTTTTTAACTTATAATCCATCCAAATTGTTTACTAAATTTAAACAATTATTCACGTGCTTACAATAAACCTTCCAGTTACTTAACACCATAGTTGCCCATATAGGACCATTCAATTCTGGATTATTCAAGTTACCAAATTTTGTTAATTGCACAAACTGTAAGCGGCAATATTTATCGAAATGGTAAATATAAAAATAAGCTTTAATAATATCTAGTTTTTCTATATCCTTTACATGCACAAAGCATTTGCCATTTTGGGTTTGGATATTTAAATAAATATTATCATCAAAACATTCTTCCGACACGCCTGTTGCATTCTCCAGCCGGTAAAATAAAGATTTTAAATTTACGTTATCTGCGTGATTCAGCACAAAATATAATAAACGTTGTCTTTTTAAATCAAATTCTTCTGCTTTTGAAAACACGTTTACTTTATTATCTTTACCAAAACTTAAGACATCAACAGACTTGTTCAATAATTTTTCTATATCAGTATTGTTATAGTCAAATATATCTAAACAATATTTACTCATTGTTAATAAATAAGTATCCATGTCGATTAAACAAGATTTTAACGCTTCAAGTTCTAATTTAGGATCCATCTATAGAGAATATAATATAGAAGAAACACAGAGATATAACAATTTTTTTTATGGCACTTTATTCGAGGATACGATAAGAACGAATGTGCATAGAGAGATATTCCAAATAGTCAAAAAAAAATTAGTAGACTTACAAATGTCTAATAGAGTCAAACATATCATGGAGAGAATTCAAAATACAAATAACATCGTCTTACAACATGCATTTTTATTCTTTGCCTTATCGACTATTAAAGAAGTCAAAGACTATGTGTATACAAAATACCAATCGCCAGAAAAACAACAGAAAATATTAAAATATATTGATAAATACATTAAAGAACAAACAGAAAAACTACTAATCGGTGGATTCAAAAGCTTATCAGAATATACAGATACAAACAGAGAAAATATTATACTAGAATTAGGACTACATTATTAAAATTTTAATGCTTTTAATAATGTTAAATCAACAGGATTTTGACTACTACTACCAGTTTCTGGATTTGGTTTTCTTCTTTTCTTCTTCTTCTTACTATTAGCGTCAGCGACTGTATTATTATTATTATCATTTCCAATTAATTCTGCCATAAGTTTTTGTTTCAATTGTTTTCTGCTAAATTTTCCACGTTTTTTTCCAGCTTTTTTCGTTGTTGTCATATTGTCTAGTTCTTTAGATAACGTATCGGATTCAAACAAAAAACCAGATTCTAATCTTATTAAATCTAATTTTAATTTTTTGTCTTTGTAACAGCCGTTCAGTGCTTCTGTAATATCACTATTTTTTTGATTGTAATGATCTAAACGCATAATAACAAAATATAAATTTAAAACATTAGGATCATAACCAAGTCCTAAATTATGTTTAATTTGTATAGTCCATAAACCATCTCCATTTCTTGTCATTCTTTGAGATATTAACACTTGGTTTACTATTTTTGAGTTATCTGTAAAATTCATGCGCATGCCTACCTTAACAAAATCATTTTGTATTTTTTGTATTTTATCATGAACGATATACCGTTTTGGATTCATGAAACACTTTAGAAGAGCTTGATAAAGCCGCAAATTTTGAAGGTCGGCATAATTTGTCGCATTTATTTTTTTGTAAATATGAAACGTCATAACTTCTTGTAAAGCTTTAAAAAAATCTTCTCCGTTTGTCTTTCTGTTGTTCCTGTTTAATTCTTTTCCTTTTATAAAATATTTTATAAGTGTTTCTGGCAAATCAAGCTCACTATCTTCGCCTTGAAAGTCTATGCTTGATACCGTTGTTGATCTGTTATTATTGTTGTTGCTGTAGCCATATTGTTGTTGCATTAGTTGCTGACGAATTAGATTTGGTTTAGGTGTTAAACTTCCTTCATCTATTCTAAAACCAAGACGCGAGTCATTTAAATGCCCTGTTACCCAATCAATAACAATCCATTTATTTGTTTGGTCAAAATCACGTGTAACAATAGTTAAATTTTTGTTTGGTTCTATCAAATTATATAATTGAATTTCTGATATTTGATCTGCTTCATCTTCACTAACGTCGTTTTGTATTGATAATAATGTATCTAAGTTACGGGAAGGTGTAATTACTATACTTTGTTGATCCACTGGTAGATCTTCTTCTGTAGTAGTAGTAGTAGTAGTAGTAATAGTAGCCATGATATTATACTATGTGTATCGTTATTATATATTACTATTCTTAAATTTTATTTACTTTATTAGGTACTCCACCACCGACTACGATTTTCGTCGTCTTATTTTTTGTTTTATTTTTACTTAAAATGTCTGCCATCATTTCTTTATATGTTTTTTTTTTTTTACTTTAGGCATTTGTTTTTGTTTTCTTATCTTTCTGAACGGTAGTTATATATTTATTTTGTTGTTTTGAATTCTTGTAACATATCTTCATCACCCCAATCATCATCACGATTGCGTTTATCACCGCTTTTGTATTCTTTTGGATGATGTAAGATTTTGATTCTACATACATCATATCGATATCCTTTTGAACCACCAGCGGTACAGTAAAAGTATGGTTGCAATTCCAAACTGACAAGTTGTCCTCTTTTAATCAAACGTTTGTCTTTATCTTCATTGTATTGCCATTGTCCATCTTCGTACGTATATACTTCAGACATATCTGGTGTGACATCACGTTTACCAGTTTCGTCTAATGTACTAAAATCCATGACTGGGCAATGGTTAAACCCTTGTGCTTTACCAGCATAAATACGCGTCCATGCGTTGTAAAATGTGCAACGACCTTCTTCATCGAAATCCCATGATTTACCTTGCGTAGAATCAACAAAGAAATCTTTTTTTTTCAAATTTTTATCTTTCTTCATCTTTGTATACAAGACAAAGGCATTGCCTTCACTTACTTTATCTTCATCGATAAGTTGACCCATTGCTTTTGAATTTGTCAAGGAATGCAATTCACCAGTTGCAAAGTCCATATCGCGTTCGAACGTTTTCTTCCATTCGTTTTGCTTCGCAATCATACTATCGACATCAAAACCTTTTTCTGCCAAAGAATCGCGACAGTATTGACTAAAGTGCCCAAGATTAAATGCAAGCTTGCGTTTTGATTTAAACAAATTTGATTCTGGGTAATTTTCACAATAACTTGTATGTTGACCTTGCCAATTTTCAAACGCAATTTCAACAGCTGGTGTCCAGCGTTTGAATCGAGATAACTCATTGCCTTCTGGGTCTTTAATAAACACTTTATATGTCATCCCATTTTTATCGTCACCATTTAACATGGATTTATAGGTAGTCGTACCTACGCCGATGTAACTTTTTGGATCTTTTTCGGACCATTGTCTCCAATTACTTAAATTCGTTGGTTTACCGGAATTAGCGATCGTTGTCATATTTGGATTATTTTGTTTTAACAAATTTTGCATATATTTTTTTTTATTTAATTCACTATCTTGAAATGAGATTAACAGCTAAATACAATTAGATGTTTATTTTTATGATAAAAATGAAATAAATTAGACCGTCTCTTTCAACAACTTGTTTTCTTTAAATTTTTTTCTTCTCTTCGAACTTGTCAAAACATTATTTTCATACGTTATGTCATCCAAATCTGAATCTGAAGAATCGATGAACGGATTTGGTAAACCTAAGTCTACATCGTCGTCTATATTTTGTAACTCTGTATAATTATGTTTCAAATTACAACATTTTTGCCATACTTCACAGGTCATCCAAAAGAATAAACATACGACCCAGAATATGCAAATAACCCAAAAAAGTAAGAAAGAATCCATTGTTATTAATATGTATAGCCAACCGGATATAGTTTTTTATAAGACCGGACAATTAATTGACGCCGATCAACTAAATTTGTTGGTTTTATATATTCCAACCGCATCATTTCAGATAATTTATCTTCAATAGCCATTGAAGTTTGATCTTTTTGAAGTTGGTCTTGCTGTATACAAACTTGCATTTCATGATCCTGTTGCTCTTGAATTCTTTTCCTTTCTAAAATAAGATGCTTTTCGTTTTCTTGTACCATATGTTGTTGCCTTTCATATTGTAATTTTGTCATTAAACAACAATCCATACCGGTTTGTTTATAATATCGTTGTAAATTCTGCAATTCAGTCCTTGTATCACCTACTTCTACAATATCACCATTTTGTACTAAGTAATATATATTATTATTACTATTAGGTTTACGTTTACGTTTTCGTCGCCTTGGCATAATTTAGAGTTTATTGTTTACTGCACTATATTATATACTAATATAAAAACTTAGAAGCAAAAGAAACAAACATGTCCAGAGAAATTGTTTTATGTTTCTTAGACATCAATTCACAAGCACTTGTCGAAGGATCTTGGCTGAACAAATGGGCAGCAAAAATAGCACCAAAATCAAGCGCACCACCGAAAATACATGTGGAGCTATGGTTCAGAGATCCGGCAACAGAAACTGGACATGCTTGTAGCATATGTTACGGACAAACGGTTCATTGGAAAGTCAAAACATTTGGTAGAACAAACTGGGTGTTCCGGAGTTTATATGTTACAGACGCTGCTTACAACAGGATCAAAACGTATTGCCAAATGGCGGAAGGCAGCCCTTTTAATCGATTTGGATTCTTTTTACTAGCTTTGGGTTTTAGAATATCTGGCACGTGGAACAATTGGTTTGGCTACAAACAATCCTATTATTGCGCCGAAATTGTATGCCATGCTTTAAAAGCTGGTGGAATATTATCTCAACAACAAAATTGTGTACTACACCCTGAAACTTTGTTTCAACAACTTGCAAACAATACAACAATGACAACTATAAAAAAATACCATAGTGGTGCCATTAAATACGTATAAACTTAAATAAATGCTGTTTGTGTCTTGGATAATCGATCATTTAAGTCTTCGATTTCTTTTTCCTTGGCACCAAGTTTATATTCCAGTAGTTTTGCATTTTCTTCCAAAAGAGTTACATGATTTTTCAATTCTTCATTCTCTCTTACCAACTGACTCAACCGTGTTCTTGGTCCTTGCTTTTCAGCTTTTCGTTTCTTCGTAGCACCATTAGAACTGCTATTGTTCAACCGATCCCATTCATCCAACACCTTTTTGCTAAGAATTTTCCTTTCACGGTTATCAATGATGTGACCATGTGCTTTAAAAAAAGGAAGTATTTTGATTGCAGCTTCCTCATCGCAATATGCAATATGCATTAATGGTGATTCAATAATGGTATCGTTATTCAAATCCGTCCCAACATATGTTTTCCAATTTGCCGACTGCAACAATAAGAATTCCAAATTGTCCATATCTTCCTCTCCGTGTTCAAACCGTGTATAATGGAGGATCGAATTTAACAGGTTCATCCCCATATTATTATATTTATCGTTTTCAGTCAGAAACTCGTCTACATTAATAGCACAGTTGTCCTCTTTTGCTTCTTTCAACACATCTATTACTTTAGTGAGATGAACACCATTATTGAGTACACGTATACCATTTTTGTATATTGTATCATCTAGTTTTTTTTTCCAAAACGCAAGCTTTTTTTGATTTGTAGTAGTTTGTACACCTTCATCATCGCTACTATCATCTTCACAGTCAAATAAAGCATCAACACTGTGGTCTTCGAGAGTCATCATTCCTGTTCTTGTTGTTGTTGTTGTTTGTTTTGTAACTAATGACGACATAATAATTATATAACGTAGTGACTGTTAATTATATCGTAGTATTATCTATTATCTATATTTTAGTTACTACTAGTTATTTATTTATTCATTCATTCATTTTCTTAGTTACTAATATTTATT
>CETY01185632.1_pt1 | contig 10877 bp, 11 predicted proteins | sample 361551 | NCBI WGS metagenome assembly CETY01 (sample SAMEA2623135, study PRJEB7988) | marine metagenome | biome: marine biome (ENVO:00000447); feature: deep chlorophyll maximum layer (ENVO:xxxxxxxx); material: "saline water (ENVO:00002010), including plankton (ENVO:xxxxxxxx)" | depth 45 m | reverse complement strand
GAATATCCACACCCGAAGAACCACCACCTGCCGCATTAACTACGAAAGAATTCAGCACGGTTGATTGCATCATCATAAATGGGCCATAACCACCTATTACCGCTTGAGGGCAGTATTGAAGAGATTCTATATTGTTAAAACCTGTTTGATAAGGCATATTGACTTGTGAACCTAATCCCGGTGTATCATCACATAACGGCCACGCTATCCCCGCAGGGTAGTCCGTAGCCTGTTCATTTGTATATTGGGTAGGATAAACGGCTGATATGGATGTTGGATATACTTTGGCTTGCGGAGTGGGGTCGGCAGGGTCGTCTGTCCCTACCCAACAATTACCTGCCATGAAACACGGTGAATCCGCTACATCATCAACACCACCTAATGCGGGGTCATTTTTTCTTGTCCATTGAGTAAATGCTTGGATGTCGTAAATACACTTCATATACACATTAGAATTATACGCTGTGGAATCCAATCTTGGAGGTTGGAAGTTTCTATCGGCTATTAAAGTGCAGACACCATCAGCAAAATAACCTTGTTCGTGATAATCATTTATGGTGTATTCTTGTCCTAATGCACCTGTCAATCGAACCGAACCTGCTAAATTATAGTTAAGGGAGTAAAAACGAGGCCCCGACCATTGATTAAGACAATATACCTGCACCGCTTGAGTTGGCCCACCCCCTGTATTAATTGTGCAAGGACTCGCATATATCTGTTGCGAATTTCCAAGACGGTCAATGTTTCTGTAAGCCCTACCCCAAGAATAATTAGAAACATAACCCGATTGTAAATATGGATGGACACCATTTGGAGTCCCTACCCCTATACCTTGTGAATCAAATATGTAATAATCATCCGTAGCAAGCCCTCCACCTGCACCCGTAAGCGGCCAAATATATGCCGAAAATGGAGGGTATGCCCCTCTCATACCACCTGCTACTTCTGCATTATTGTTAATGGTATATTGCGTAGGCATATAAGAAACAACACCTTGATTGGGGAGGCTATTGTAAGCCATAATTACAACATCACTTGCTCTTGTATCATAAACAAGGACTGATGCTTCACCACTTTTAACAGCATACGCATTGGGGACTTCTCCACCACTCTCGACTAAATCATTAAGACCTACGGATTGATAAGTTCCATCTGTGTCAGTCGTAGTTGAAACATTTTGTCCATTTCCAAGCGGAAATAAAGTCTTATATCCTAAATTGCCAAAAGTCCCGACCATCGCATAAGCAAGACGGTCAATGTTTTGATAAGGTATTCCTAAACCTCCTGCAATCCCTGTCACATTATGAGATAATTCGGATTGCGCTACGGCTTGAGTTCCACCTAACCATAAAGAAATAGCGTATGCACCATTGGGCGTTCCACTACCGGGAACATTTCGTATATTGGTTCTCGATGTTTCACGCCAAACATCCACCGTATAAAGTCCAACATCGTCTAAATCGGGGGCTTGTAATCTATCATCGTGTGGAAGAATGTTATACGGCATCCTCATGGGGAGAATTCCAATTCCTGAATTAGAAACATTGAAGCCATCCGAACCTTCGATTTGACCTGTATATGTGTTAAAAGAAACAGGTTTGCCCGAACTGTCAAATGGAACTAAAGCGTTGTCGGAATAAGCACGATACATCATTAAGAATCCATCCCATGTATCAGCGTAGTTATTAGCATCAAGGAAATTATTGTAAAGCCCCATGAAACGAGCCTTATATGAACCAACAATCGCATAATATCCATTTATGAATGTTATATCCCTAATTATGAATTCACCTGTGGGGAAAATAGATTGTGTCCATTGACCCGCCGTGCCGGGTCTTCCACACCATCGGAGAAGCCAACCATTGTCATTTGTCATACTCGTTTGTGCTTGGGTGAAGAAACAAGTCGGCAATTGTTCAACAATAGGTGGTTCGGGGATATTAGCACCAAATGGAGGGGCGACATTGGAAGGGTTGAGCCGAAACGGGTCGGCAACGGCAGGGTTTCCTAAAATAGTTGGAGTGACGACTTTTTGGGGTGTCCCACCGCCACTCAAGTTATTACTTAGTGGCCCTGCTGCGATATTAGGTGCGCCTGTTGTTGTTGTCCCACCAAAACCCCCTGTTTGGTTTTGACCGAAATTTATCCTCCATTGAAGATAATTTGGAAATTGAACAAAATAATTAGATAAACCCGATGTCAAATACGGGTTTTCAAGAGTATCTAAGTTGTATGCAAGTCCCATAATAATTCCTCACGGTTGCGATGACACAAAATTAACGGTTGGTGTATCGGGAAAGGCTTCAACAGGCTCAACAAACCCGTTAGAAACGAAGTATTTGATGTCCCAATCAGTATCGGGTGGTATCTCAATATCCCATGACGAAGGAAAAGCAGGGCCGAAACTTGTAGTAATCGGATAGGGGGCGGCAGAACCCGATAAACCATTTCCGGGTCTTCCATCGGGGTCGGTAAAATACGAAGTGACACCAATTGAAAAATTGACATAACCGCCCGGAACCCAATTGTTGCCTGTCCCATAAATTCCGGGTGTTGAACCGAAGTATTTTATGACGAGATATTCGGTTGGTTTAGTGCGTAATCGGGCTTTTAGAGTCGCATTTCCGAATCCCGATGTAAAAATGGATTGTGGCTTGGTCAATTCTCCCAATCGTTTCGGAGGTAATTGTCCCAAATCAGCAATTTCCCATTGATAGGCTTGCCTACGGACTGACATAACAATACATTGTCGGTATTGCTATCTAAACGATGCGTTCATACCTTAACCTTCTAATTCGTCAAGAATGCCGTCGCCATCATCGTCGTTGTCTAAGTAATTATCTAATCCGTCATTGTCCGAATCAAATTGACCTGTTGCATCGTTGCCGTCATTCTGTTCAAACCAATCCGAAAGGCCGTCATTATCATCGTCTAAATCCGAAGCATCCCAAATGTTATCATTGTCGTGGTCGTAGCGGTAAGAAGACCATGCGCCGCCGACTTCATCAACATCAAGAATGTTATCATTATCGTCGTCTGTATCAACGCCATCATTTAGGCCGTCATTGTCGTGGTCACGGCTTGCCGAAGAACCATTTTCATACAAGTCCTTGTAATTGTCAATTCCGTCATTGTCAATGTCCAAATCAAAGCGGTCTTGAATGCCGTCATTGTCGTGGTCATAAATGTCGGTATTATCGTTGCCATCGGAAACTTCCTCATCATCGTTAAGTCCATCGCCATCATCATCGTTATCTTCGGCATCGTCTATACCGTCATTATCGTGGTCGTTGGGTGAATCATCCATTGAATCGGGAATGCCGTCATTGTCGTCATCATTGTCCAAATCATCGGGGATTCCATCACCATCGTTATCGTTATCTCCGTTTTGGTCTTGGTTATCCAATTGCTGACCTTGTTGAGTGTCGGTTTGAGAGCCTTGTTGCCCTTGTTGGCCGTTTTGGGTCTGTCCTTGTTGTTGCTCGGATTGACCATTTTGGTTTTGTCCGTTTTGTTCTTCTAACTCTTGTTCAGTTTGTTGGCCTCCCTGCTGACCGCCTTGTTGTTGCTGACCTTGACCATTATCTTGTTGTTGTCCCTGCTGTCCATCTTGGCCCTGTTGTCCACTTTGACCTTGATTTCCTTGCTGACCCTGTTGGCCTTGTTGTCCCTGCTGTCCTTGATTGCCTTGTTGTCCTTGTTGTCCTTGTTGGCCTTGTCCTTGACCTTGTTGTTGGCCTTGACCCTGCCCTTGACCCTGACCTTGACCTTGACCTTGACCCTGACCTTGCCCTTGTCCCTGTCCTTGTCCTTGTCCCTGTCCTTGACCTTGCCCTTGACCTTGACCTTGACCTTGACCTTGCCCCTGTCCTTGACCCTGCCCTTGACCTTGACCCTGCCCTTGTCCTTGTCCTTGTCCTTGTCCTTGACCCTCTCCTTGACCTTCTCCTTCGCCACCTGCGTTAGATTCACCGCCACCTTGAGTGCCACCGTTGCCCGAACCTGCACCCGACTCTTGGAAATCGGGGTCGTAAGCATCGGGAATACCGTCACCATCGGAATCGGAGTATTCTCCGTCATTAGGGTCTGTTGGATATGCGTCTGTGGAATCGGGTTTCCCATCACCGTCTGTATCGGAATTGTTAGGGTTTGTTCCCTGTGCATATTCTTGAGCGTTAGTTAAACCATCGCCATCGGGGTCGGCGTTTCCATCGCCCCCATTAGTAGGATTGAGGCCATTAGACACTTCCCAACCATCGGGAAGGCCATCGCCATCGGAATCGGCATTATTCATGTTAGTGCCTTGATTTTGTTCTTCCGCATTAGTAAGGCCGTCGCCATCCCAATCAGCCCCTCCATCGGAAGGGTCATTCGGGTCGCTTCCATCAGCACCTACCACATTGAGTGATAGGATTAGCATAAGTGCGGTTATAATCGTGCATAGTGTTTTATTTAGTCTTTTTGAAATCATTTGTGTTCACAAGTTTGGGTTTTAAGGACACCGATTGTCCTTCTTCCTCTTTAGATTATCTGTTATGCTATCTAAACATTCGTATCAAATGCTCGCAATAATATCACGCATTCCACTTGGTCTTAGACCACCTTTAGGTGTGGGGGATTATGGACAATACCATTCGCCATCAAATTCGGGGAGATGACCGCCCTCATCTAATTTTACCATTTCGGAATCGGATTCTTCCATATTCTTGATTTCATCAATGATAGAATTCATCATTTTCTTCATGTCGGAGATGGCTTTTTCGTCTAATTCTCCCAAAATTGACTCTATTGGGGGCATTTTGAATGAAGGAGTCACTTCTCTCTTGACTTCAAAGGTGACAGTCTGTGTTTCAAAACCATTTGAAAATATACCTTCCACAATACCATTTCTATCAATAGTAAAATGAACGAAGTCCATATCCAATTGTTCCTCAAGGGCATCAATGATTTCCATTGGGGGTAAATCCGAAGGCATCATAACCAATCCTTGTTTTCTTGACTATCTATGTCTTCTCACAATTAGAGTAAGGCCGATACATTTTGTGGAATATACTTTCCGCTTTCCCTGTCATAGTGCATGAGAATAAGTGTTTCCACACCTGCCTTTTCCGCCGCAAGAAGCGTAGCGGTCAAGCAAGGGGTTAATCCTGTGATATACAATTTTACCTCAAGCAAAGGCTCTAAACCAACCATTTCTCTCAATTCGTTGAATACACCATAGGCGGTTTCAAAATTAGAAATGAAGTCCATTGGATTCTCCACAATTTGTGGGAATATGAACTCCGTTAATGGCTTCCCATCATCTCTTGTAATTTCGTGGCGACCTTCGCATAGCCCAATGTGAACATACAACATAATAATCACTCTTCCTCTTCATTGTCCTCATGGAAACGACCCGAATATGGGTCAAGGCGTGGATTAGGAATCATTTCCCATGAATTCATCATATCTTTCTCGACACCCACATTATCAACGAAGGCAGGGTCATGTAGCATCATACAGGCTTTAACATAGCCTCCATTTTCAAGAGCCGCTTCAATCAAAGTCTGTTGGTGCGAATCTAATTCCACTTGATAAACGAGGGCGTGTCGGTGGCGATTGGCATTGGCTCGCATTACCAAAAATCCTAACTGTTTTTCGTTGCCCTCCATTAGAAGAAACGATTCAAGACCATGACAGTCAGCAATTCCTACAAAAGTTTTCTTTTCACTCATTGACAAGCCTCCATTCGGTCTTCAATCAAATATCTGTCAATTTCTTCCCCATCTTGAAGGATGATACCATAAACATATCTTCCACAAGCCGAACCTTCCATTTGGTGTTCCATCATGGTCTATTGACACTGAAACAGGTTAATAAAGATTTCTAAGGGCTTGTAGCGTTAATGAATTCCACTTGTCCACCATCAATGTCCTCAAGAACCAATTGCTTCAATCCTCTAAACTCGCTGTGTTGAGCGACTTCCGTATCAAATACATTATAGTATTGTCCGACTTCGGGAAGATTACTTCCATAATAAAAGAAAACATAAACTTCATTCTTGAGTGAATCAACCAATGTCACGGTGCGACCTTGACCCGACATACCTCGTCTGAAAAATGGGCGTGATACCATAGCACAATATCCTTCAATTTGATTAAGGACTTTGCCGACAGGGTATGCAAAGTTAGCAGGGCGATTAGATTGTAATAGCCTCTTTGCCGCCGCCATACTCATACTTGAACGAGTTTGGAGAGATGATTTTGAAGGTGTCATCGTAGGCGCAGGTGTAGGTGTGGAAGGGACAACACCTTGCGAAGTCACCATTTGTGGGCGGAAAGCATCTGTCACTTGAGTTAATTGAGCATCTGTCAATCTTGCTTGCCTTACAGTATCATTAGTAGGGTTGATACGAATTAGGTTTCCGCCTTGACTTTTCATCCTTTCCATGTCATCAGCAAGTCCTTCCCACCCAAGAACCTTCAAGAAATCTTGAATATCGGGTTCGTAAGGAACATTTCTCATGTAAGGTCTGTCAAAGCGGTTAGCGTTGATGATTGCGGAAACCTTATTTTGATATTCTTGATACTTTCGTCGTTCTTCCTCTCTTGCTTTGCGGTCAGCCTCTTTCTTGGCGACATAAGCAGGGAAAGCGTCAAATTGGTCTTGAGTAAGATAAACCATATCGTATTTTGTTTGTAAAGCACGATTTCTTTCTCGGTAATTGTATTGGTCGGCAACATACTGCATCATATCACGGTTATTCTGCAAATCTTTGACGGTGAACCATTTGCCATCGGTGACGGAATTTGCCAAAATTACTGAATTAGTTTTCTTAACTCGCTTTCTTTGAGTTTTGTAATCTTGCTTCTGTCGGCGTTTGAAATCGTGGAGGGAAAACATTCTCCAAATTTGCGGGGCTTCTCTAACAGTCTTTTCACCGACATATCCCAATTCAACGGTGTTTTTCAAACGAACAAGTAAATCCGCTTGTCCTTTGTATTCCGAAGCATTAATATCAAGATTTTTAATCCAATCCATCATGCGTCTTGTCGTATCTTTAACAAACTCGTTATCGGCGGCAGGGGGCATGACAGGAACAATGGCTAATTTCCATTTCCTATCTTCCTTGCGTGTGTAGTAATTTACTCCCTGCAATTTCTCAAGAATAAATTTGGCTGATGGGACTTTGACTTCCACTTCAACGATGTCGCCTGTGACTTCATCAATAACAGGTGTTCCATCGCCTTCATTGACAACCATTACTTTTTGATATTGGAAGGCATCGTTAAGTCCATCTTCCCATAAATCCTTCATATCTTCAACGCTTCCTGTTCCTGTAAATGGTTGGAACATCCATCGAGGGTCTTGGGTAGGGTCATTTTCGTAAATGTTGAAAACACGACCTCGCATCAAACGATTTCCTGTTCGCACATTGTAAGGATTTTTAGCGTAGCCTTTTGAATCGGGATTTGCACCACCAACGAAACAACCATCGCCTTTTCCATAATAGACCGACTTATCCATCAATTTACTGATGATTCCGGGATTGTAAATCTCATCGCTGTTAGGCAATTCCCATAGAGCCTTACGAATAGAACTCAAGTATTCACGCTCACGCTGTCCGTAATACATAACCAATCGTTCCGCATAATCATAAACGCCCATTTCTTTGTAGCCCCAACCCGCAGGGTTAGAAGGCGAACCATTCGGGCCGTATGAACCCACTTTACGGTCAATTTCATAGAAAGCGGCAATCTTGTTCACATCAAGACCCATGAAATCGGAAAGACAAGCACTTCCTAATTGGAGAATTTCACCTTTCTTCAAATCAAGGGTGATTCCTTTCTTTCCTTTTTGCTTAATATCTTCTTTGGCTTGAACAATATAGGCGGCGTGGCGTGAAACACCATCACCTTTCGGATTGCACAATTCACACTTTACGCTTTTTGTGCTTGTCCATTGGTCGCCAATGGCTTGAAGTCGTGGTGTCAATTCAGCAACCCTCTTTTCGTGGTCTTCATCGGACATGGCGGCATCCTTAGCGATGTATGGGAAAGGTCGCTTCTTCAATTGACCTGCCGTATTTTTGACTTCACCGTAAGTGACATAGCCGATATAATCAAACTTGGGATTTAGCAAATCACCATACTCAATTTTGACAGGGATAACATCACGAATCCATTGACCGCTTGCTAATTGGCGAGCATCGGGAACTGCACCCCGCATGGCTCTTGGAATCAAAAGTGCATCAAGGGGTCGGGTTGTAGCAGGTTGAGCCGTGTAATCAAATGCAATTGGTGGAATCTTTCGCCCTGCCGCTTCTTTCAGTTTTTCCATTCGGCGTTCAAAGTAATCCCAACGAGAAGGAAGAATATCATACTCTTTGACATTCGTAATCTTGGACATGATTACTGTTTGTCATTCTCGCTATCTAAAGCATGGGATTTGTGTTTGAAAAATTCCTTAAAAAGTAAAGTAAATGATTTCAAGACCCAATGTGGTCAGCAGGTTTGCCCCGATATTTGCAGGTGGAACAAAGAACTTCAATGAAACCATTGTTTAACAACAGTTCAATTTGCGGCCACGATAAATCCATCATTGGCTTCGTAGGAGGTTCTTCCATGTTGTATTCAACATACAATTTGATAGGGTGGACTTCCATAGAACCACAATGAGGACAAGCATTATCAAAACGCTTCAAAATAAAATCTCGCTTCTTGGCTCGTAATTCTTTTTTCCTGTTGATATTTTTCTTAATCAAAGGCTCACGGTTCTCGCCGTAATACTTAGGATTGTATTTAGCCATATAAGCCCTTTTCTTTTCGGGGTCGGAGTAAGGCATAAAGAAACCTTATTCTCTTAACTATCTAATGCTACGGGTTCAAGACCTTGTGATGGCAAACATAGCGACACCTGCGGCGATGGTGAAATAGCCGACAAAACGAAGGTTGGCGGGATTGTAAAAAGTAATCAAAGCACCTACGCCTATAACGACAAGAGGAACAGAAGTTTCGCCCATGATAAATTATTGATGAAACGACTATCTAACAACGAGGGTATATCAAGGAACGAACAACCGGGTGAAACAAAAAGCCCGATTAAACCATTCCACCTGTGAAAAGTGCTAAAATACCGGGAACTGCCGCTATCAAAAACTCCCAACGCATCTTCCTTTCTTCCGCAGTTTCGGTTTCCATTTGCTCAATCTTGGCTTTAATTTCCGCAATCTTTTCTTCCACGACGGCAATACGAGTAATCAAAGGCGGTTGGCCGTTTCCATGTATCATGGTTTTGTTTAAGGAAGTAATGTCGTCTTTCAAACGACCCATTTCAGTTTCAATACGAGCAATAACTACCTTTGCATCTTGAGTTTCCTCAATAAAGGTTTCAAGAATAATAGCGAGGTCTTCCGAGAATTCCTCAACAAGTTTTTCCGCTTCACGACTCAAGCGAATTCCTCTCCCATAATTTGTATTTTAACTGCTTGGCGGTGCGAATCAAACAGTCATAACGGCGACGAGATAAACCGCATAGGAAATGGACAGTATCGGCAGTATTTTCCGCTTGTTGTAGTGTGCTTTCAATTGTCATCATTTTCCCCTCATTAAGTAAATTAAACCAAGTGCAAGACCGCCAATAACTGAACCTGTTAAAACAGGCTTTTCCGTAAAACGACCTTTGGAATCACGATGATATTCAGCATCAAGGTGTGAAGTATCATCCCTTATTTTCTCCAACCGTTCTCGGCAATCGTCTAAATCATAAACCGCACCTTGCTCAAGGTCTTCAATCAAATCTCTCACACCTAAACGCATATTTGTAGCCCAAGAATGAAGTCTGTCGGATTCGGATTCAGCCTCCCAAACATTATTATGCGTGAAGTTAAGCCCGAAGCCATATTTTACCATGTGAGAATCATTGAACATATCTCCATGTTCTTTACCACGATTGGCTTTCATAAAATCTTCAAAAAATTGCTTTTGAGTTCTTCCTTTTGTATCAAAGAAAACAATTTCAGCCCCGAATTGTTCATATTCGTAATAGACCTTTGAGGATATGAAATAAACTTCATCATCCCCTATTGAATCCTTCATGTTAGAAACCCCTTCAATAATAGTTTGGGGGAAATTAGACCAACCCTCGTTCATTTCAGTAGCCCTTTCCTTCCATGTAATCACACCCCCATTTGGAAAAATGTTTTCAATATATTGAATCAATTCTTCGGAGGTTTCAGCACCATAAGTCTTACAGGGGTCTTGACCACAACCGCAGTTTTTCTTGCCCGTTTCAGCACTTTTACAACCACAAGTGCTACACATTAAGATACTATCGGTTGGCGAACTATCTAAGGATTTACATTCTTTCTAACTACGGTAAATTGCTTCTCATCATCCCTTTGTTCGGTTATTTTCTCAAACCCTTGTTTAAGGAAAAATTCCACTAACAACATATCTTTGGGCCTGTTGGTGTCATCAATGACGATAAAACAATCGTGAAATCTTACAGAATTAGCAAAATAATAATCACAAATCCCCATTCGGGCAGTTTCCGAATTTTGCCCCGTAGTGGTTGAAAACCGAGTTGGGCCATCAATGAGAATCATAGCATAATCATCTTCAAGATTCCCTGCTTCTAAAGCATCCCAAGAATACCAATGTCCATCAAGGGGTGCGTGAATATAACGAGAACCTGAAAAACCATTTAACCAAAAGGAATCCTGTTCAATAGAAGTCATTTCAAAATGCTTTACCAATTCTCCTGTTCCCATACCCGAACCAAATTCTAAGACCTTAGAACCCGAAGGGACATTAGCAAGCATCCACTCAAAACATTGTTCCGTAATCGCCCAACCGCCAAGACCCATGTTGGAACAATTGTTGGGTTTAGTATCTAAT
>CETY01197837.1_pt1 | contig 10894 bp, 7 predicted proteins | sample 361551 | NCBI WGS metagenome assembly CETY01 (sample SAMEA2623135, study PRJEB7988) | marine metagenome | biome: marine biome (ENVO:00000447); feature: deep chlorophyll maximum layer (ENVO:xxxxxxxx); material: "saline water (ENVO:00002010), including plankton (ENVO:xxxxxxxx)" | depth 45 m | reverse complement strand
ATACGACCTGCTTTACCTTGTTGCATGATACGCTGCATATCATCATGAATTTCATCTATCGTTTTATGTTGACAATCTTTAATATTGGGCACCAATAAACCTAGCTTTGAATCTAACGCAAAGCCTATATGATGATGCGATAAATAGGTGATTTCTGTGACATCTTGATTTAACTGACTGTTAAACCTAGGGAACTCAAGCAAGCTCATACTCAAAGCTTTAATGAAAAAAGGCATAAAACTCATGTTCTGCTTTTTTTGCTGCATGCGTGCCCTCAATGTAACCAACTCAGTCACATCAAACTCATCACAGTAAGTAAAATGAGGAATAGTTTGTACAGAGTGCGTCATGGCTTCCGCCATTTTACGCTGCATCGGACTGAGTTGTTCTGTGTGCTCATGGATCACTTCTATCGAAGCGGATTTCTCTTTAGCTTTTCGGTAAGCTTCTAAATCTTCTTTGTAGATACGTCCATGTTTACCGCTGCCTTGAACTCCGCTCAAATCTATTTCGTAATGACGAGCCAACCTGCGCACAGCTGGACTTGCTACGGCTTTTGTTATCGTATCGCCTACAGCTTGTGAAAGTTCAGAGATAACAGCTGGAGCCTCATCATATAAAGGCATGTCACGGACGTGTTTTAAAAACTCTTCGTCTGTTAAATCTTGCTCACAAGGACTGGATGCAAGTTCTAGTGAAATTTCTGCTAGGGGCTCTGCTTCAGGATGCTCTTGTACATCAATTTCAAACAAAGGCTTATGCACTTTAGCTATTTCGCCTTTTTTATAATAAAGTTTCGTAATGGTGCCTGAAAAAGGTGCTGGAATTTGCACCAATGCTTTGTCCGTCATCACATCGACTACCGCTTGATCTTCTTCAATAACTTGACCTTCTTCAATCAACCAATCAACCACTTCGCATTCAACAATGCCTTCGCCAATATCAGGTAAAACAAACTCTTTTCTCATCATAACTTCCTCCCTAATAATGCACAGAAGCTTTAATGGCTTCGTATGTTTTAAGATGATCAGGCATATATTCTTTTTCATGACATAAAGGAAAAGGGGTATCTAGCCCGCATACGCGCTCAATCGGAGACTCTAAATGTAAAAAGCACATATCTTGTATTGTCGCTGCAATTTCAGATGCAAAACCACCTGTTAAAGGAGCTTCATGATTAATCAGCAAGCGTCCGGTTTTAGTGACCGAATCAGCTACTGTATTTCTATCCCAAGGCATCAAAGTTTTGAGATCAATGACTTCACATGAGATACCATCGCGCTCAGCAAGTGATGCTGCTTTTTGAATCATCTCAACTTGAGCTCCCCATGCTAGCAACGTGATGTCTGTGCCTGTTTGCAACAGCTCTGCTTGACTCAAGTCAAGTTCATAATCTTGCTCAGGCACTTCTGCAACACTTGCTCGATACAAACGTTTGGGCTCAAAAAATACAACCGGATCAGGATGACGAATCGAGGCTAAAAGTAAGCCCTTGGCTTGAAAAGGATCTCTTGGTATCACTACTTTTAAACCTGGTGTATGGGTGAAGTAAGCTTCTGGAGATTGTGAGTGATACAAGCCACCAGCAATACCGCCGCCATAAGGAGCACGAATGGTGAGTCCCGCAACATTAAATTGATTACCACTACGATAACGAAACTTAGCACTTTCATTTACGATTTGATCAAAAGCTGGAAAAATATAATCTGCAAATTGAATTTCAGCAATGGGTAGCATACCATGCGAGGCTAAACCATTAGCAAAACCAACAATGCCTTGTTCGGTAAGTGGTGTATTAAAACAACGATCCGCACCAAATTTTTCTTTTAATTTTGAAGTCGCTCTAAACACGCCACCAAAATGACCCACATCCTCTCCAAAAACCAAGACTCGCTCATCTTGTTCCATCGCTACATCGAGCGCAGAATTAATAGCCTGCAACATGTTCATTTCTATCATGAAGAGATTCTCCCTGAGGTCTTTGGATAATCTTGAGGATATTTTTTGATATGCTTCTTTAAGTCGGCGAGCTGCTCTTTCAAGTGCTCACTTGGATCTTGATACACATCTTCAATAATCGTATCAATATGAGGTAGAGGTATGGATTCGGCTTGTTTCACCTGAGCTAAAATTTCTGCTTTATAATCTTGCTCGATTTGAGCAATTTGCTCTGATGTCGCCCACTTTTTATGCAGCATCCAAAGTTTAAAACGTCCAACAGGATCTTCTGCACGCCATGTATCTTCTTCCTCTTTTGAACGATAACCTGTTGGATCATCAGAGCTTGAGTGCGCACCAACACGATATGTCATGGCTTCAATTAAAATAGGTGCTTGATGCGATAGAACATAAGCTCGAGCTTGCTGTGTTACCGCCATCACGGCAAGTATGTCATTGCCATCAACTCTAATACAAGGCATCCCATAGGCCATACCTCTTGGTGCAATACCATCGCCGGCATATTGCTCACTCACAGGTGTGGATATAGCATAGGCATTATTACGACAAAAGAAAATAGTCGGTGTCTGTAAGGCTGCAGCCATATTCATCCCAGCATGAAAATCACCTTCTGATGCAGCACCTTCACCAAAATAACATAGAGTACAAGCTTGTTCATCTTTAAGCTTTTGAGCGTAAGCAACGCCTGCGGCTTGTGGAATCTGCGTCCCTAAAGGTGAAGAGATAGTCTGGTAATTTAAGTCTTTTGAGCCGTAATGGATGGGCATTTGCCGGCCTTTACCTAAATCATGTTCATTACTAAACATCTGGTGCATAAACTGCACAGTAGAAAAGCCTCTGTAGCGCAGAGCAGCATGTTCTCGGTATTGGCCTAAAATCATATCACAAGGCTCTAATCCGGCGGCAGAGCCTATTACGGCGGCTTCTTCGCCCGTGCAAGTCATATAAAAACTAATCCGTCCTTGGCGCTGAGAAGCAAGCATACGTTCATCTAAAATCTGAGTAAAGATACAACAGTCGAGCATACGCAGTGCTTGCTCTTGATCAAGCTTCGGTAGCTGTGCATGATCAGCAACGCTGCCCTCTTTACTCAGTAAAGTGAAAGTTGGGATCACGATTTCATTTGGCTGAGAAAAATGACAACTCTGTGTTGACGGCGGCCGTTTCAACTTTGAAACAGCTTGAGGTTGTAATCCTTGCGTCATATTAAATTCCTTTTTATTCATGATAACTTTATTGCATTTATCTTATGTCATCCGAGTTCAACTCATAAGGTTTAAGTATTAATAAAGCTCTTTCACCTAGTGCAACCTGAGCATTAGGAAAAGCAATAGCAGCTTGATCCTCTACGGCATAAATAGGCTCATCATTCTCGTAAGCAAGCACTGCATCACGCTCAAATGTGGTGAAATTTTTAATTTCATCAGCGAATGTAAATGTAAAATCTTGATGATGTTTAATAAGCTCTTGAGTCACTTTAAATATGCGCATAGATTGCCAAGCTGACTCAGGTTCCCATGTAGGTACAGTTAAAAGCTGCACAAGAGCTGCTCTAAAAGGTGCTAGCATCTCTTGATTATTTTTGCCAAAAGGCTTCACTTGACCTAACTCCAAAGTCACAGCATCTGCGCCTAACTGTGCTGAAAAGTAACTGTAAGTTGAAGTAGGTTGATGCGACAAAAGAAGCGTCTTAATTTCACTTTCTGCTAAAAAGGAAAGCAGACGTTTATTATAAGGTTGGTGATGGAGAAATGGATACACAGCAAATAAAGGGTATTGAGAAGCACGAATAGACGTATGCAAATCTAAGTGCAAAGCCTGTGTTCCCTCTTGAGCAAAGAACTGCTTTGTAGCTTGTTGTAATAGCCAAGCTCGGTGACGCTCATAAGATGCATCAAGCGGAGGCGGATCGCGATACGCAAAGAGTCGATTGAGATTCTCTTCCACAAAACGCTTTTGCTGAACGATAGCAGGTAAATGGCCTAGTTGAATCTGTAGCCTATGTGCTAACTGCAACTTTTCTGTAAGAATATCATGAATAAGCTGATTACATAACTCAATCGGCGCGGTTTCATTACCGTGAATACCACAAGACAAAACTATAGCCTGAGATGTTTCTCTATCAGGCCTGAACTCAATCACGCCTAATTCAAGCATATGAACTTCACAACCTGAAATACGAAAACAGCTTGGTTTAAACACATCAAGAGACAGGCTATAGTCTAGGAAGCCTGCCTCGCATAAATCTTTGAGCACACATATCATCCTTGAGTTGTTGATGTCTACATTACCTCATACTTTGCCCTGCAAAATCAAGATAATTTTTTCAACTCAAGACCAAGCACAATGTATGCTCGCATACAGGCCGCTGCTATGATGCAACTTTAAGCTTGCGATAGTATCTAAACCCTACAAAGCCCAATAAACATAAAAGTAAATGCGCCATGCCTGCACCCTGTCTTTTGTAAGAAGCGTTCTCATGCTTATTGTATACTACATTGTGAGCACAAGGCTGAGTACCACTGTAATCAGGGGAAAGGATTACAGGACGCACTACATATTCCTTAGTCCTTGAATCGATTTTTCCTGTTAAGAAACCGTTCTCGTCTGCCTCTTTCATATCTTCATAAACAAGCGCATTCGCTAAGATGTCTCCATTTTCATTAATCTCTATCGCATTGGAAATTTCTAAAAGCGTACCTGCAGTCTCTCCTGTATCACTTAAACCTTTAGCCTGACAAGTTAACATGCTATTTAAATCTTTAAAGGTATCGTCTGCTGTATCTGCAATATCATCACCTAAATCATAGATAAAGCCATGTATTTGTCTTAATTCTTTATTCACTCGGCGGTTCACACGAGCTGTTTCCATGTCTCCAATGATGAATGTATGGCTGTTTGCGCCTTGATTGTTTATTTGACGGATATCTTTAGCATAAGTAGAGCGATCATTATCGGTTGTACTCATACCTTTGAGCTGATGAAAGAAGTTCTTCTTTTCTGTATTAGGAGCATCTGTATTAGGAGCATCTGTATTAGGAGCATCTGTATTAGGAGCATCTGTATTAGGAGGCTTTTGATAGTAAAAAGCTTTATGACGATACGTACGTTCCATTTTTTGGGTAAAGTCACCGACAATAAATTCATTTCCATCAACCTGTGTAATCGCAGTAGCTTGAGAGGCCTTCATCTCATCACTACGATACACTGCTTCTACCGCAGCTGGGGTATCAGCTTGAGACTGATGCGCCTCGCGCCACAATACGGCAAAACTTTGATAAGTATTGATTTTTTTGTTTTCTTTAGGCTTTTCTACCTGATCCTGACCATTATAGAGTTCTGTGTCTGTTTCAAGAATCTTGACTTCCACTTCATCCATACCTGTAAGTGAAGAGAAACCCACGGCGGTACCTGAAGTAGATATATCTAGAGCCGTGGCATGCGTCAAACTAGGAAACTCCTGATCATCAAAATTTTCTTCTTTGGGGAACCCAAGCAAAGTAGGTTGAAGTGTTGTTTCACTTTCATCATACTGCCAAATAGCAGCACGCTTATGATACTGTATGCTTGGTATATTATTTTTAGGCACCAACTGATACTGTTGAATACAAGTATCAAGCGCTGTGGGGGCTGCCGCTGTGGGGTCTGCCGCTGTGGGGGCTGCACCATGCTTGCTTATACAAGAATCCACAACCTTTTCGCTGGCTTCGGTAAGAGATGTACTCACCATCCCAACAATATATTTTGTATTGTCGATATCAGTAATAGCTCTAGCCTCACTTAAACCACCTACCGTTGCTACCTTATAGGTCTTAGAACTTTCTTGAGGCTCTAATAAAATCAAAGTGTTGTCAGAATGCTTCACGTAACCCTTTAATTCATAATCACGGTAGTATCTATCTTCAAACTCTTTCTGTGTAGGTACTAAAGCTCCCACCTGAAAATCGTCTTCACTTAAAGCGTACACATACATAGAGCTTGATGCATGCTCAGTTGAACTGTAAGTTGAGGACCAACTCAAGTTGAGAAAATCGAGTTTAAACTCTTGTAAATCAAGCTTGGCTACCTGAGAATTTATTGCATCTTCTGTTACCAAAAAAGGCAAAGCCTCGATCACAAAAGGTTTATCGACCGATTCTAAAGCACAACGGTTCGTTTTCTTTATATTGGGGTGTTCACAGTTAGTTAATTCATGTGGTTTAAATAAATCTCGAGGCTGAGCATGGCCCGCAACATGTCCATTATTATTCAGCGCTTGACCTGAAATAGCTGCCATCAATTTTATATTTTCTGTGTTCAGAAACTGAACTTTATAGGTTGTAGGGAGTTGCGCCGTAGCATAAGTACTGCCATATAAGCATGCCAAGGTAAACAGCCTCTTCATCGAGGCTTTCATTGGTTTTTTATTCATAAAATCTTCCATTACACATTTAGTTTTCAATTATTATTTTAATGCTTCAAGTTCTTCCCAACGTTCAAAGTATTGTTCAAGAGCTTGTTCTTTTTCTTCTAAACGACTTAATGTCACTTGCACTTTATCTTGTGCTTGAGTATAAAACTCAGGTGCTGCAATTTCCTGCTGCAAGACTTCAATCTCTTGCTCCACTTGCTGCATGAGTTCAGGTAGAGCATCTAACTCTCTTTGCAATTTGTAAGACAGTTTTTTCTGCTTCTTGGGTGTAGCACCTTGCGTCACTTGAGCAGACTGTGCAGGCTTTGTATTGGATGTTGTATGTGGTTTGTTCAAGCTTTTTTGCTCAGCACTATAAAACACAGCACCTTGTGCTAAGGCATCTTGGTAACCACCCACATACTCTTGCCAGATCCCATCACCGGCATACCACCAGCTGCTCGTGACCGTCTCATCAATGAAAGCACGATCATGACTCACGATCAATAATGTTCCGGTAAAATCTGCCAATAAAGATTCCAGAAGCTCAAGTGTATCCACATCTAGATCATTAGTCGGTTCATCTAAAATCAAAACGTTTACAGACTTTAAAAAGAGCTTAGCCAATAACAAGCGATTTTTTTCTCCGCCTGATAAAGCCTTAACAGGGGTTCGCGAGCGCTCAGGGCTAAATAAAAAGTCTTGCAAATAACTTAAGATATGTCTTTCCCGCCCTTGCACCATGACCATTTGCTTACCTTGGCCTACATTCTCTTCAACCGTTTTTTCTTCATCCAAAGCTTGACGGTACTGATCAAAATAAGCAACATCAATTTTAGTGCCTTGCTTCACAGAGCCTGATTGAGGCTGAAGCTGTCCAAGTAGAAGCTGAATTAAGCTCGATTTACCACAACCATTAGGCCCAACCAATGCAATGCGATCACCGCGCACAACCGTCGTACTAAAAGATCGTACAATGAGTTGATTTGGATAACCAAAATCTAAATCTTGCGCTTCAAAAACAAGTTTTCCTGACTTGTTATCTTGGAAGGTTGACATACTCACCTGTCCTTGACGTGATAGCCTCTGCTGACGCTCCTGACGCATCGCTTTAAGCGCTCGAACACGGCCTTCGTTGCGCGTACGGCGTGCCTTGATACCTTGACGTATCCAAACTTCTTCCTGTGCAAGTTTCTTATCAAATAAAGCCTGCTGTGCTTCTTCGACTTCAAGAGCTGCTTGTTTGCCGGTTAAATAAGCCTGATAAGAACCCGGCCATGACGTCACACGCCCTCTATCTAAGTCAATCACACGGGTTGCAAGCTTATCGATAAACTGTCTATCATGACTGATAAAGACTATCGCACCTTGGAAGGTATGTAAGAATTGTTCAAGCCACTCAATCGTATCGATATCTAAGTGGTTGGTCGGCTCGTCGAGCAAAAGTATATCCGGCTCAACCACTAAAGCGCGCGCTAAAGCAACTTTACGTAACCAACCGCCACTGAGTTCCGACATACAGGCATGAGGGTTGAGGTGTAACCTTTGGCATATGGATTGAATTTTTTGATCCGACTGCCAACCATCTCCCGCTTCTATCTCTTGCTGTAATTGCATCATACGATTAAGACGCTTCTCATCAGAGTGGGTCTCAAGCTCTTGTACTAAAGTCTGATAGGCTTGTAATGCTTGCCCTACTTCAGCTAAGCCTTCTGCGATATAAGCATAAATATTTTGATCGAGGACTTGAGGTGGATCTTGCTGCAATCTTGCAACTTTCAACCCTTGTTCAACCGTAAGTTCACCTGAGTCAAGCTCTAAGGTGCCTTCTAAAACTTTCATTAAAGATGATTTGCCTGCACCATTGCGCCCTACCAAGCATACACGCTCTGAAGGTTCAATGACGAAGTCTGCATCTTGCAACAAAGGAACATAACCATAAGCCAAACAGCCTTGGTTCATTCTCATTAAACTCATGCATCGGACTCCAAAAATAAAATTAACGCTTGGGGCGTAAAAGGCCAACCAAGCGTTCTTTGCGTTGCATTGCAATATAATACGGGGATTCGCGTTCCATATTGTTCCATCAGTACAGGATCAGGAAAAATATCACGTAAAAGGTAGCGCACTTGTAATTGATCAAGCATATCCTGTGCTTGATCGCATAAATGACAACCTTGTGTATGATAAAGATAAAGAGATGGATTATCTTGCATGCGTCACAATCCAACAATTGTGAATATGTGGTCTTCTCTTATAATCAAGCGGTAGTGTTTTCTGATCAATATTCACCGCTTGTAATCCTGCATCTTTTAAAGCATCATGATCCATCTTGAACTTACGCTTGTTATTCGAGAAAATAATTTCTCCTTCAGGACGTAACCTCTCTTTGAGCTGTAATAGCAAATGTACATGATCGCGTTGTACATCAAAGGTTTGTTCCATGCGCTTCGAGTTTGAGAAGGTCGGTGGATCGACAAAAATCAAATCATAGGTTGCCGTATCCGTTTCTAGCCACTGTAAACAATCTTCTTGAATAAACTTGTAATTCCAATTGAACAGTTGATTAATTTCAAAGTTTTCTCGAGCCCAGCGCATGTAAGTTTTTGACATATCAACCGTTGTCACAGACTTTGCACCACCTAAAGCCGCATGCACCGATGCTGTGCCTGTGTAGGAGAACAGGTTTAACACATCTTTACCTTTAGACTTTTCACCTACAAGTTTGCGCGTTAATCTGTGATCCAAAAACAATCCTGTATCCAGATATTGGGTTAAGTTGACCTTTAAGCGTGCACCATACTCTTCTACAATCAGGATTAAATCTTCATCTTGTTGTTTCTCATATTGCGCTTTACCTTTCTGCTTACGCCTTTGCTTGACGATCATATTTTCAGGGTCACAATCGAGTACCTGAGGTAAAGACAACAAGACTTCTGTGAGACGCTTTTCTGTTGTAGCAATAGGAATCGTGTCTGGCGCGGCGTATTCTTGTACAACCACATAATCTTGATAACAATCAACCGCCACATTGTATTCAGGCAAATCGGCATCGTATAAGCGATAACAATCAATACCTTGCTGTTTCGCCCACTTTTGAATCTGCTTTTTGTTTTTCTTAATGCGGTTTACAAAAGGCTCAGCAACCTGAGCTAAAGCTACAGGCTCTGATGTACTTTGCTCATGAATGTGGTAGTGACACAATACACACTCAAGAGAGCCATTATAGAGCTTGACTTGTTTATCATATTTGAGCTTCATCGCTGAAAGCAGTTCAGGCTCACTGGATAACAAACTTACCTGCCAGTTCGCAAAATGCTGCTTAAGATGATGGCCAAACTGATAAAAGAACTGCAAAAGATTATTATATTCACCAATACGTTGGCCAAAAGGCGGGTTACTCAAAAGTAAGCCTTTTTGAGCACGAGGCGTCATCTCGAGTGCATCTTGACAAGTAAACTCCACTAAATGTCCAACGCCTGCACGCTGCGCATTGTCTTTTGCTATGTGAATCAGCTTATAACTTTCGTCTGAGCCATAAAAGCGCTTAGTACAAGACTGTAAACCGGCTTCAGCACGAGCCTGAGCTTCATCCACAACACTTTGCCAGACTTGCAACTGATGGCCTCGCCAAAAATCAAAGCCATATTGTGTTTTATGTAAACCAGGTGCGACATCAGCAGCCCAAAGTGCCGCTTCAATCAATATCGTACCACTACCACAAAATGGATCCATTACCGCTTGCTGTTCTTTGTGCCATTGACTTCGCATTAATAAAGCACAAGCTAAGTTTTCTTTAAGCGGTGCTTGTCCGGTTTGTGCGCGGTAACCACGCTGATGCATAGAATTGCCCGAAAAATTTAAGCCAATGGTGAGCTGCTCACGTTTAATTCTGGCATTAATACGGATCTCAGCATCTTGTTTATCCACCGAAGGACGTTGTGTACCTTCTTCACGAAAACGATCAACAATAGCATCTTTGATTTTTAATGCACCAAACTGGGTGTTATTGATCCACTTATTGGTACCTGAGAAATCCACTGCAAAAGTAGTACGTGCATCAAAATGGGAAGGCCAATCTAGAGCAAAAGCCTCATCATAGAAAGCTTCTAAAGAATCCACTTTACCTTGATATAAAATAAGTACAATACGACTTGCTAAGCGCGACCACATCACAACACGGTACGCCACATCTAAGTCAGCAGAAAAGTAAACACCCGCAACACTTTCTTTGATCTGTTCAGCCCCTAGAGTTTTGAGTTCTTGGGCAAGAGGATATTCAAAGCCTTTCGGCGCTGCGGCAAAATAATTCAACATACAAGGTGCTCTATAAAAAAATAAGCCCTGATTATACTCCATCTCCCGCCTGAACTAAACCAGAAAGAATGGGTTCTCACTCTAGAAAAACATAATCTTGGCTAAATTAACAGCGAACAAAACAAAAAATGTAAATATCTCTTGCAAAGAATAAATGAGCTGTTAAGATGCACATCGTTTTCAGTCGCGGGATGGAGCAGCTTGGTAGCTCGTCGGGCTCATAACCCG
>CETY01197471.1_pt1 | contig 10904 bp, 12 predicted proteins | sample 361551 | NCBI WGS metagenome assembly CETY01 (sample SAMEA2623135, study PRJEB7988) | marine metagenome | biome: marine biome (ENVO:00000447); feature: deep chlorophyll maximum layer (ENVO:xxxxxxxx); material: "saline water (ENVO:00002010), including plankton (ENVO:xxxxxxxx)" | depth 45 m | reverse complement strand
AAATAACAATACAATATTGACTCCAAGTAATCTGGAATATAAAGGGTATTGCGATAGAATTGCTGTAGGCAGCCCAAAAGCAATGATAAATTATTTTAATTTTTATCGCCATTTATGCAACAAGCCCCCTCGAAAAAACCGCAACAGAAACAAGAACTCAGAACAAAGATTAAAGTGGTATCTTGATTCAATAATAGATGTAAATATAGACAATACCCAATATATACCTTTTTGCCTAGCTACCGAGGAAGGGCTCCTTAGGTATGTTCCAGGATGTAAAATTAAAAATTTACACGAATATAAATCAAATTTTAAACGCAGGAGATTTTTCTACGGAAGAGATTGCGGGGGCCCAAGAGCAGTTAAAGCTTTAATAAAAAAGGAGGATTTAATTATATGAGTTTGTTAAAAACTTACAGAAACAGGAGTCATCTTTTAGAAATCTTAAGCGAGCAAAAAATAAAGCGTGCATGTGAAATTGGAGTAAAAGAAGGGGAATACAGCAAGGAAATTCTTTCTAAAATACCGTCTCTAGAAAAACTCTATCTAGTTGATTGCTGGGAACATCAGCCAAATTACCTAGATGGAGCAAACGTTTCAAATAGAAAACATATTAAATTTTTCAACAGAGCCATGGGAAGAGTTCGCTTTATGAAGCATAAGGTAGAAGTACTAAAGGGGTACTCCAAAGAGATGAGTGTTAATATACCTGATGCAAGTTTAGACTGGGCCTATATTGATGCAAGGCACGATTTTTGTGGAACCAAAGAAGACCTTGAATCATATTGGCCAAAAATAAAAGATGGAGGGCTAATTAGCGGACATGATTACCTTGAGGCGCCAGAGGTCAGGGGGCAAGATTGGTCGATGTGCCTTGATGGATCTATTAACCCAGGAGCAGTTAAAGGGGCGGTAGATGAATTTGCACTTAAAAATCATTTGCAAGTTCTTGTGAGTTACAAGGACCTTCCTTGGCCAACTTGGACGATAATAAAACCAAAAAAATGTACATAATACTAGGAAAAAATGGCTATATAGCGCAAGCCATAATTGCAGAATGCAAAAAGAGAGGTTTACATTACCTCGCGTTAAGCCGATCCGACGTAGACTATACAGACTTTAAAGAATTCTCAAATTACGCTCATATAAACTACAACAATCACGAAAAGCCTTTTAAAGATTCAGTTATAATTAACTGCGCAGGATACATAGGTAGACCGAATGTTGACGCTTGCGAAAAAAACAAAGGAGACACCATCATGGGGAACATTGTATTCCCAACGAACCTAGCGAACTTCTGCACGACAAACTACTCCACTCTAGTACAAATATCTTCGGGCTGCATTTACAACGGATACGAAAAACATTTCACAGAAGAAGACGAGCCAAACTTTACATTCGACAACGGAAGCTTTTATAGCGGAACAAAAGCATTGTGCGAAAAAATGATACTAAAACACAATCCTCGCTCGTATATATTTAGACTAAGAATACCATTCGATGAGCGCCCGTCTCCACGAAATTATCTAACGAAATTATTAACTTACGATAACCTCATAGATGTAGAAAACTCGTTTTCCCATAGAGGCGATTTCGCACAATACTGCATGGATTTACTGGAGCAAAAAGCGCCCCACGGAATATACAATATAACAAACAAGGGCAGCGCCACAACAAAAAGAGTGGTGGAATTAATGAAGCGTCACCTAAAAATACCAAACAAACAATTTAGTTTCTTTGAGGACTACAATAGCTTTTCTAGCGAAATAGTGGCTCCTAGGTCAAATTGTGTGCTAGACACCACAAAACTAGAGAAATACGTTAAAATTAGGTCAATAGAAGACGCATTGAGCGATTCCCTAAGTAGATATGCGATTTCAGAAACTTCTCAAAGCGCAGATTAGGGTGTAAATTACTATGTGTTTAAGTTATGGCCAGTGATCCTATTAACAAGTTGCGTCACAACCCATAATCCCACGCCTAAAGATACAGAATTTAATGAAACAAAAAGAAATTGGATTGAAATATACAGATACGAGCTTGCGGTTGCAATGGAAAACGACGACCTGCAAGCTCTAAAATTTTTTATGGAAGAGTTAATTAAAGAAAAACAAAGGATAAAATATTGACTTTTGGACATTATAAAATATATAATAAAACTATGAAACACATATTAATTTTACTATCCTCACTGACAATGTTAGCTGGCACACCCACTAAAGACGCTAGCGAAAAACCATCTAAACCTCAGGTTAATAAACCCCAGGTAGATAAACCTAAATTTCCCAGACACTGGGGCCATCCACCAAAAATTCAAGTCAGAGATCACGTTAAACTTCCAGGCAAATTTGGATTTGGAAGCTCTACTTTAGCGAAATGGATATCAAATAATCTCAAAAGCGATACTGAAAAAGGTAGACCCCATCCAAAACCTCAGCCAAAACCACCAGTCAAACCAGTTCCACCAATTGTACCAGTTCCACCCGTTGAAGTTAAGGAAAAAATGAATGCGTACAAAGAGGCTCAACAATCTCTCCAAGCGTCTCTTCAAAACCAAATCAAACAACTCGGAAAGAAACCTACCAAAGAAGAAGTTCGTAAGGTTGTTGAAAAGTTCCGCGCAAATAATAAAGATTTGATTGAATCCCAAAAAGAGCTTGGAAAAACCATTAATGATTGGCATAAAGAAAATAAGCCAGAGCGCCCAAGCAGACCAGAGCCAACGGAAGAAATGAAACAAAAACTCCAACAGGTTCGAGAAAAACAGAAGGATCTTGATGTGGTCAAAAAGGAGTTTCATGAAAAATTAAAGAACTCAAAAGAGCTATCAAAAGAGCAAAAAACAGAACTCATAAAAGATTTTAAAGAATCAAATGCGGATAAACATAAAGCGGTAAAGAACGCCCAAAAAGAACTTCAAAAAGAAATTAGACAAACTAAACAAACGGGAGACAGGCGTCAATGAAATTCCTCACCATAATATTAGCTTCAGTATTCCTCGGTGGATGCACATCGATACAAACAAAAGTTTATTTAACGCACAAATGTAACGGAGACAAGATCTGCAATTGCGCATCTTGCGAAAAAGATGGATGTAGCAATTGCAAATGCGAATAATAAAGAAAATTTTATTTCCTTTAATATGGCTTAAAGGTCTTCAGGGTAATATAACAAGCTGCCTCACAAGGAAGCTCGCGAAGAAGACGGGTGCAGACAAACCAAACAGATTCAAAACATGGAAACTAAAACAACCATGGTGGAAACAGCTTCTTATAGAACTACCTATATACATATTAATACTATGGATATTAAATTTAATTTTTAATACATTTGGATACGAAATAAGCCCTTGGTAATATGAAAACAATAATAACAATTGAGGATAGCGCCGAAGAGTCCTACCACATAAACCCCAAAAATGTAGTTTATGTTAAACACAAAAAGTCAACGGGATTCTGGAAAATATCTCTAATTAACGGAGAAAATATAATGACTAAAAACCAAGAAGGAGTAATGGCTTTAATAAATTCTTTTAAAAAAGGAATATTTAATGAAAAATAAAAAACTTAAAAAAACATCGTTAGCAAATCTAATTACTGGGTACCTTTCCGCCCTACTGTTCTTATTTTTAATTATACTAAATATGCCAGCAGAATCGCCCAATAAAGAGCTCAAAGTGGAAAAAATAGACGAGACTACGGAAGAGGCTATAACCGCAGAACTATTTAATGGCTCACATGACGAGGAAGTTGTGTATATTAATGAACGCAAAACAAAGCAGACTTTTATTCGGGACAATGATGTATACATAGACAGGGGAACTGGGGTAGTATTAGATGATAGCCCAAATATAATATCGAGAGATAGGCTTATTGGAGATATCGGACTTATCCCAAACACAGATCCAGTCTTATTGAATAACGGACGCGTAGATACAGATATAATTATAAATGAAGAATTTGATGGACATAGCGTCGTCGGCGTTGATGGCGTTGGCCGCGTTCGTGGGTTACATCGGCACGGTGGGGATCATGATGTTTATGGCGAAAATAATATCAGAAGTAGGGTGGATAAGGATGTTGACTTTGGACTTTTAGACAGAAGGTTATTTGAGCTAGACAAGGATATCGCCGCATCAAATAATACCAATGAAGGTTTAAATAAAATTGGAGTAGAAGAAAAAGGCGGAATAGACATGTCAAACCTTACTCTTTCGCGAAACGACGAAGATGACATTGAGCTTGGGGATTTAGATTTTAATCTCAAAGATAAAAAAGGAAGCTATGGAGTTGGAAAAGGTGGGGAGCTATACGCTTACAACTTTCCATCTCAGGGTGTCGGTGCAGGAATAGGATCTTCCGCGATAGGAGCTGGAGCTGGAGGGGGAGCGGGGTTAAGTGCTGGAATAGGCCAAGGAGTTCTCGATGGAGAAACGGTTCCAACTTTAGGGGGGATAGGAAGCCAAAGATTGATTCCCAAAAACTTAGAAGTGACTCCTGAAAATGATAGAGATGGAGACGGGCTGCCCGCAGTAACAGAATCTCAATTAGGCACGAATCCAAATAGCGCAGACACAGATGGAGATGGAATAAACGACGGGGATGAAGTAGCGCAATACTCTAACCCACTAGACGAATCTAGTACGCCCCAAAACCCAGGCAATTTCCGCATGGTAAAATCTGGAGGGGTCGGAGGTTTAGTTGGAGGAGCTGGGGCTGGTGGTGCCGCAGGGTTAACCCAAGGTTATGTGGTAGAGAAATTGGGCCTAGGCATGGGGATTGGTGCAGGAGGCAAAGGAGGATCTGGTTACGGCGGAAAACACAGCTACGATCACCTCCCAAAAGATGGGGCGCTTCATATAATGATGCACGTCGACGGAAGTGGCAGTATTTTAGACACGCGTAAGCAGTTAGACATAATGAAAGACACACTATTAAAAACTGCCCTTTTACCATATTACAATAATGACGAAGATTTATATAATCGACGAGTTACAATTATTTCCAACTCGGGAGAGAGAACCTTAAAGTTTTTTACAGAAGCAGCGAAGAAAGATAATGTATTAGCTATTGCCTTTCAAGATGAAGCCCAACCATCCTATCATCTACCTACCTTCAATAAAAAACCACAAGATCACTACTCAAAAGACATCAACAAGCTTAAGGCATCGCTTAATGGTTATGGAGGAATCTATAGAGGGGTAATGTTTCAGGTTGATAGAGGAAAAACTTTCGCAAAATCTTTTAAAGAATTTGTTGGGAGCGCGTGGAGAGGGGAGGGATATTTGGAATCCAATAACCTCAAGAGGTATCATAGAGAGAACAATGCGAATCATATAAAAAACAAAGATGGAATTGTTTTTAGCGATGAGTATCACGCAAAAGATTCTGGGGACCCAAAGTATTATCTAGACTTAATTTTTGAAGCCTCAAAAAAAGTGGGACTCAACTTAGATATATATGGAGCGGGACTAAGTGACGGAAAATATAACAAAAAGAAACAATGAAAAACATATTTAATAAAGTCGATCCAAAATTTCTAGAATGCACTACTGGAGTATGTGAACATGCGAACCACAACTTAAACGGCGCTTATTGGGTAATCCTGCTATCTATAGTACTATATAGGATATACAAAACTAAGCTACGAAAACATAACGATGCATGAAAAAAATAATTATATTATTTTTACTTGCGCTAAATTGTAGCGCCGAAAAATTATATTTTAATGACGGAAACAAGACCGAGGGTAAAATACTAGAAGCTAACGCAACGCATCTACTATTCCAAAGAGCAGAAGATCATCAAAAATTCAGATTTGAAATAAATCTACTCACAAAAGACTCGCAAAAACAAATCGAACTTTATCATTCCGAAAACAGGTACAGCGATATACCTTCGATCAATACACCGCTAGACAAAAGAACGCTTAATAGTTATTCCGCATACATAGATAGGTTAGTGGATGATAATTTAAGAGCCAAAAGATTGCCCAAAACCAAAGAGCTAAATAGTAGTGCATATGTAAGGAGAATGTACCTATCCCTAATCGGGCGCATCCCCACACAGTCAGAACTAAACTCTTTCTTAAAAAATAGCGACCCAAATAAAAAAGATAAATTAACACAAAAACTTTTAAATTCAGAGGGCTATGTGAATCATCAAATTAATTGGTGGTCGGATATGTTGAGGGTAAAGGACCGCCCAGCAGGAACAAATATAAACGTAGGATCAGTATATAGAGAGTGGCTCAGAAAATCACTAAGAGAGAAGAGTCCCTACGATGAAATAGTTAGAGATTTAATATCAAGTAGTGGGGAGTTATATGGCAATGGACCTGAAGTCAGCTACTATGTAAGAGACAGGGGCATGCAAGAAGACAACCTATCACATACGATTAGAATATTTTTAGGCACAAGGTTACAATGTGCAATGTGCCACGACCACCCTTTTGATAGGTGGACACAAAAAGAGTTTTACGAAATGACTGCATTTACCTCTGGCATAGGTAGCGTGAGACTAGATGAAGCGAATAAAAAGGTCGGCAAATTAAATAGAATAATTAGAGAGGATGGAGACGAGAGATCTGGAACATTTAACAACTGGAGGAACCAAGTTAGGGATTCAACTTTTTTCGGGCTAGAAAACGACGGAACAGGAAAAATTAAATTACCAAAAGATTATGCGGAGAGCGATGGCGATCCAGGAGACGTCGTACATGCAAGGGCCATTTTTACACCAAAGCCCGCGCTTGACCCCAAAAACCCAAAACCCAAAAGTAGGGTTGTGCTTGCTGACTGGATAACAAGTAAAGATAACCCCAGATTTACAACAATGATAGCGAACAGGGTTTGGAAGCATGTTTTCGGGGTGGGATTGATTGAGCCCATCGACACAATGATGGACGATACAGTTGCAAATAATCCAGAACTAATGAAGTACCTAGAGAAGATCATGGTAAGCGTCAACTACGACCTAAGAGAGTATAAAAGAATCCTAATTAATACTAGACTATTTCAAAGACAAAGCATGAAGGAAGACTACAAATCCCTAGAAGAGTATTCTTTCGCTGGCCCATTATTAAGAAGAATGACTGGCGAGCAGGTGTGGGATTCCTTAGTTACATTGGTCTACAATGAGATCGATGACTCAACAAGAGTATACTTACACAATCAACACGACCATAGCGTAATATATAAAAGATACAAGGACATGAGCGCAGAGGAAATATATGCAGACTTTAAAGAGCTTTCTCAAAAAAGCCCAAATGATAGAAACTTCCTAAGAGTTCTAGGGGCAGATCACTACCAAACAGAAAGAATGAAAAAATTTAAAGACAGGTATTTAGTCAGAAGCAGTTACCTTCAATCTCCCGCACCCAGCGGACACCTCATTCGCCAATTCGGGGGGAGCGATAGGGAGCAGATAGACAACAGTAATACGGAACCGAATACAACCCAAGTGCTAAATCTATTAAACGGATTTGTGGAAACAAATATTTTAAATAAGAAAGACGCGGATTTCATAAAGCAAATGCAGTCAGAAAACTCAAAAACGGAACAAATAGAAAGCGTATTCCTTTCGATACTATCAAGAAAACCTAATACCGCAGAGATAAATTCACTTAAAAACATAATAGATAAAAAAGACGGATTCAAGCATGTGGCCTGGATTTTATTAAATAGTCATGAATTTATGTTTGTTCAATAAAAAAATGTGTAATAAATATTATGAAAAATAAAATAGAAATAGATTTTTCGGATAAACTTTACTTCATGGAGTGCTATGCCTGCGAAACCGAAGGCACAGAAGAAAATGTAGAGCTTGAATCTTGGGCTGCAGAAAAGAACAAGGGCAAAAAGCTGAACAAGCCATTTAGGACTTCTGGTGGCCCCAAAAAGTTTTCGGTTTATGTTAAGAACGATAAAGGTAATATCGTAAAAGTAAATTTTGGGGACCCTAATATGGAAATCAAACGAGATGATCCAGCCAGAAGAAAATCTTTTAGGGCGAGACATAATTGCGATAATCCTGGACCCAAATGGAAAGCTAGATACTGGAGCTGCAAAATGTGGTCAGCAAAAAGCGTCACAAAAATAACAAAAGGCTCGGAGCTTAACGATGAAGAGCTTGAAGAAGTTCTAGATGAATCTCAAGGCAAGGGCCTTTGGGACAATATTAGGAAAAAGAAAAAAAGGATGGGTAAAAATTATCGCCCAGCAAAACCTGGAGAAAAAGGAAGGCCAGACTCAAAGTCTTTTAAGAAAGCGCAAAAACCTAAGAAAAAATCTAAAGCCGAAGCTCCACCAAGCGAGAAAGATTTCAAACCCCATAAAATGTACGATCCAAAAACAGGAAAGAGTTATATGGCAAAAACATATAAAGACCACTTAAGGATGAAAGATATGGGATACAAGCACAGCGAGTCAAAAGATAAGAAAAAAAAGAAGGGGTATTAATGAACAGTGAAATATCCAGACGCAGCTTCGTCGAAGGCGTGGCAAAATCTTGCCTTGGAGTAAGTGCGATTTTGGGGGCGGGAGATTTATTGGCAGCGAAAGTCCCAGACGTTATCCCCACAGCAAGAAGCGTTATTTTTCTGTATATGGCGGGAGGTATGACCCATGTAGACACTTTTGACCCAAAGCCCGAAAACAAGGAGGTTATGGGCGAAACTACAGCAATAAATACTTCTGCAGATGGAATTCAATTAGGTCACTGGCTCCCTAAGACAGCGGAACAAATGAATCTTGCGACTTTAGTTAGATCTTTGAATACAAATCAAGGCGCTCACCAGCAAGCCAACTATCTTCTACATACAAGCTATCAAAAAAGAGGTACAATTATTCATCCAAGTTTAGGCAGCTGGATCACCAAGATGAGGGGCAACGTAAACCCGACCCTCCCTGCGAATGTTAAAATCAACGGAGGAAGTGACGTCCTTGGCGCAGGATATTTCGAAAAGAAATATGGACCACTCCCACTAGGCAATCCCAGTGCGGGCATTCAGAATGTAAAGAAAGCGGGTTATGTAAACCAGGAACTCTATAATGAAAGATTGGATATAGCAAAATCTTTCAACAAAAACTTCTCAAATAAATTTCCACAAAAGGGAGTGAGGGCTTATACTGATTTGTATGACGATGCGGTAAAATTAATGCAAAGCAAAGATCTTGATGCGTTCAATTTATCAAAAGAGTCTCAGCAAACAAGGGATAGCTACGGAGACAATAATTTCGGACAGGGCTGTCTGTTAGCAAGAAGATTAGTAGAAAATAATGTCAGGTTTATTGAGGTTAATTATGGAGGCTGGGATATGCACAACGATGTCTTCGGAAATTTAGAGACAAAGGCCGCTGTACTAGATCAAGGTTTGTCAACCTTACTTAGCGAACTCAATATGAGAGGACTACTTTCTCAAACCATGGTTGTTGTAGCTAGTGAATTTGGCAGAAGCCCAGAAGTCAAAGCTGGAAGAATAGGAAGAGATCATCACCCCTCCTCTTTTAGCGCCCTGCTAGCAGGAGGAGGAATCAAAGGTGGTTATGTTTATGGGAAGTCTGACAAAAGAGCCCATTATGTAGAAGAAAATGGGGTTGGAATGGTGGACCTAAATGCCACGATTGCGAGCGCAATGGGGCTAGACACAAATAAGACAATTTATTCTCCAGGAGGCAGACCCTTCAAGGTTGCCCACGACGGAAAACCTATTACTGATATTTTTGCGTAAAAGCACGGTTTTAGTGTATCTACTATCGTAGCGAAGGCCAAAGTCCTTTGAGCTTTTCAAATACAAAATACATACAGGGTCGATTCCGTTACACAATTTTATTTTTTCTAGAAATCTGCCAAAAAGGCAGTACAATAGAATTGTAAATACGAAAAAAAAAAGTGAACAAATTTCAGCTCCCTAGTGGACTATAGATAATGAAAGATAAAGCTCAGGACAAGTACGTCAAAACAGAAAAGGGTAAAGACGCCCTTACGCGCGCGCAAGAGAAGTACGACAGTAAAGACCCTGAAAAACGCAAGCAACAAAAGCGGGAATATATGCGCAGAAAAAGAAGAGAGGATCCATCCTACGGCAAATGGAAATGAAAAATGGAATTATATACATTGTTTTTAATCAAAAATTTGTAAAAGAATTTTTAGTATCGATTGAGTCTCTAAAAAAACACTCTCCAGATATTCCAGTTACGGTTTTTTGCGACAAGAGCTTTTCTGACGATAGGGTAGATAATTTAATACAAATTAACCCAAAACATATTCGAGCAAAAGTCGACTTCATAAATGACTCTCCCTACGATAATACTTTATACCTAGACTCCGATACAGTAATCAACCATGATATTTCAGACATGTTTGATATTTTTCCAAGATTTGATGTAGGGGCAACACATGATCTAGCAAGAAAAAGAAAAAAGTATTGTAACATTCCAGAGTACAACGCAATACCCTACAGTTTCTCTGAAATAAACGGGGGAATAATGAGTTTCACAAAAAACGAAAGAACAGAAAAATTTTTAAAATTGTGGAAAGAATATTTCTACAAATATTCTTCAAAGACCAGCGGCTGGGATCAAATCAGCTTAAGAATAAGCTTGTGGGAAAGTGGGGTCAATATTTGCCACTATCCAGTAGAGTATAATATTAGGGGGCAAGAGACGAGGGAAAAGGTTCGCAGGCTTCACAGAAATTTCGGGCAAGCTCATTTAAAGGAAAGAATATACCACATGAGGCATAATTGTACAGATTTAGACTCTGCGCAAAAATATTGCGAAGATAATTTTTACAAATATTAAAATGATAACTAATTTCAATCTAGGAAAGCTAGCAAAAAAAAAGATCGAAGTATTGAGAAATCTCAAGAGCAGAAAAGAGAAATCCCCTGACTATAGAATTATA
>CETY01197976.1_pt1 | contig 10908 bp, 8 predicted proteins | sample 361551 | NCBI WGS metagenome assembly CETY01 (sample SAMEA2623135, study PRJEB7988) | marine metagenome | biome: marine biome (ENVO:00000447); feature: deep chlorophyll maximum layer (ENVO:xxxxxxxx); material: "saline water (ENVO:00002010), including plankton (ENVO:xxxxxxxx)" | depth 45 m | reverse complement strand
ATCCAGCCACAAATGTCATATTTAAATGTGATAAGAGATGTGCTTCCTAGAGATGGTTATTTTGTTGAGGAATTATGTCAAGCAGGATTTACCTCTTACTATGGATTTCCAATCTATGAGCCCAGAACTTATGTATCATCTGGGTACCAAGGAACATTGGGTTATGGGTTTCCTACTGCTTTGGGCGTGAAGGTTGCTGCACCAGATAAACCTGTTGTTTCGATTATAGGGGATGGTGGATTTATGTTTGCCATGCCTGAATTAGCTACCGCAATACAACATAATATTGGTTTGATTACTATTATATTTAATAATAGTTCATTTGGTAATGTTCGCCGAGATCAAAAAGATAGATTTGAATCACATATTATTGGTGCTGATTTAACTAATCCAGATTTCCTAAAGATCGCAGAATCATTCGGTGCTGATGGATATCGATTAAATTCACCGAAGGAATTGAAATCTACATTGGCAAAAGCAATTGATAATAATAGGCCAGCAATTATCGAGGTTGAAATCGAAAAAGATTCAGAGGCAAGTCCTTGGAAATACATTCATGGGTAAAGAGTCAGATGAGAAGACTAATTTTTCTATTACCATTAGTAATTATAATTGGAACTATTTTCTTTGAAACAGAAGTTAATATTTTTGTTACATTGCCAAAAAAAATAGAAAAATCAGATCTCAATCAAGAAAATTTATTTTTTGAGTGTGTTAATGCCAAAGATAAGATTATCCATGCCCAGACTTTCTCATCTATAGATAACCCAGATGTGCAGCGTGAAGTTTTATCTGCAAAAAAAAATCAAGCATTATTAGAGTGTCGTGATATTTATCCAGTAAAAATAACAGTTATCAATCAATCGTTTGAGATAAATATTTTTGATTTCGAATATAGATATTAGCTACTCTTTAACCTAAAACGAGTAATGGGGTTTTTATGACGAACAAAATATCAAGAAGAGATTTCTTAAGTGGTACTCAAATTGCTATCGGGGCGTCAATGCTCCCTCTTCAAAATGTTTTTGGCTCTCTGCAATCAGAGTTCAAATTACCAAACGATTACTATCCACCATTACTCTCAGGTTTGAGAGGAAGTCATGATGGCTCTTGGGAAGTAATGCATTCACGTGTTTTGGGAAAAAAATGGCCTGCTGATCAATATGAGGAGAGTTACGATCTGGTTGTGGTTGGCGCTGGCATAAGTGGTTTGTCTGCAGCATATCATTATCGCAAAAAACATCCTAATGCAAAAATTTTGATTCTTGATAATCACGATGACTTTGGTGGTCATGCTAAACGTAATGAATTTGCAATAGATGGTGAGACAAGAATTGGTTATGGTGGTACTGAGACCATTGATACCCCATCATCATATAGCGATGAAGCTAAGGAACTTATAAAAGAGATAGGTGTAGATGTTGAGAAATTTTATGAAGCTTTTGATCAATCTTTATATTCCTCGATGGGCTTAGGTAAAGGGATCATGTTTGATGATCAATCATTTCATGAGCAAAAATTAGTAGCGGGATACAATAAAATTACTTGGCAAGAATTTGCAGATAAAACTCCGATGAATGATCAAGCAAAGCAGGACTTAATAAGAATCTGGACTGAAGAAAGAGACTACCTACCAAACCTCACTCAAGCTGAAAAACATAAGTTACTCTCTAAAGTTAGTTATTATGATTTTTTGAAAGATTACGCCAAAGTAGATCAACAGGTTCTCGAAATATTTAGACGTTGGGGTATGAGTTTTTGGTGTGTAGGTATTGATGAAGTGCCAGCAACCTCAATTCAGAGTTATGATGGAGGTATGCCTGGCTTGAATCACACTCTAATTAGAAGTGGTTATAGGGGAGACGAGCCTTATATATTCCATTTTCCAGATGGCAATGCTTCTTTAGCAAGATTATTAGTGAGAAAATTAATACCTGAGGCTGTTCCAGGATCAACGATGGAGGACGTTGTTCTAAGTAGAATAAAATATAATTTATTAGATGGTCAATCTGATTCAAAAATCAATATTCGACTTAATTCAACTGCAGTTAATGTGGCGCATAAAAATCGTTCTACCGAGGTTGATGTAACCTATGTTCGAAACCATAAAACACATATTGTTCGGGCGAATAAATGTATTTTAGCTTGTTATAATAGTGCTATTCCTTATCTATGTGATGAATTACCAACTAAACAAGTTGAAGGTTTAAAATATAATGTAAAAGTACCTCTAACTTATACGAAGGTTATGATTTCTAATTGGAGGGCATTTGCTGAATTGGGTCTTGATTTTGTTTATTACACTAATGACTTTTTTAAACAAGTTGAGCTTGATTACCCTGTTTCGATAGGTAAATATAAATTCAATAGCTCGCCAGATGACCCTATGGTATTGCATATGTGTCATTCTCATCACTCGCTTGATATTAAAGGCCCTGATCAATGGCGAGAGGGTAGAAGACGTTTGTTGTCGACGCCATTTTCAGTTTTTGAGGGACATGTTAAAGATCAACTTGATCAAGCACTCAGGAGTGCTGGATTTGATGCGGATCGAGATATTAATGCTATAACAGTCAATCGATGGCCACATGGATACTCATATTCTAATGATTTGATTTGGGAGCCAGAATGGCCAAATGAAGAGAGTAAACCTTGGGTACAAGGTAGAAAGCTTTTTGGACGGATTGCTATTGCCAATTCAGATGCGGGCGCATCAGCCGATACTAATGCCGCTATTACGCATGGTATTCGTGCAGCAAATGAAGTTCTTTCTATATAGAGTGGTCAATAATTATGCGATTAATAGTATTATTTTTTTATTTTTTTAATTTATTACTGCTAATTGGTTGTTCAGAAAATGGTGTAAGTTTTCTATCAGAATTCTCAAAAATTGATCATATTATAGTTAATGGACAGATCATCGATGGTACCGGCAAACCTGCCTTTGATGCGGATATAGTCATTGTGGATGATGAAATTGTTTTTATTGGAGATACTAGTTTTTCTGAGCAAGATTTTAATTCAAGAATCATGAGTGTGATTGATGCTAGTGGAAGGGTTGTTACTCCCGGCTTTATTGACTTACATGCTCATGGCAATCCTTTAAAAAATAATCAATTAGAAAATTTTTTAGCTATGGGTGTAACAACAATAACGCTTGGGCAAGATGGATCTAGTCCTAATTATAATCCTTTGTCTGACTGGCTAGATCAAATAATTAATCAAGGCATTGGCACAAATATAGCAATGTTTGTTGGGCATGGCACCCTGAGAAATCTTTCTGGTATTGGTTTAAGTGATTCTCCATCTACAGAAGATATACAGAAAATGTCAAAAATGTTGAGTGAAACTCTGGAATATACTTTTGGTATGAGTACGGGTTTGGAATATAACCCTGGTCTTCATGCTGAGATTAAAGAGCTTAATCAATTAGCTAGAATTGTAGGTAAACATGATCGCTTAATAATGAGTCATATGCGTAATGAAGATGATGACCAATTAGAAGTTTCAATAGCTGAATTATTAGATCAAGGACAATTTGCTAAAGTACATATATCACATTTAAAAGCAGTTTATGGAAATGGAAAAGAGCGCGCCAATCAGTTGCTCAGAATTCTAAATGATGCTCGAGATATAGGAGTTAAAATTACGGCAGACATATATCCATATAATGCCAGTTATACAGGCATTGGTATAATTTTTCCAAAATGGGCAAAAACAAAAGAACAGTTCGAACTTGCTAAATTGAATAGAAGAGATGAATTAGCCACTTATTTAAAAAATCGAGTTAATAGAAGAAATGGACCGGAAGCAACTTTGCTCGGTACAGAACCATTTATAGGGATGACACTGGCAGAATTAGCCCATAAAAGAGAAACCTCATTTGAAGATATTTTAATTGATGAAATTGGACCAAATGGTGCATCAGGTGCATATTTTGTTATGAATGATGAATTACAAAGCCAATTACTGACTGATTCTTTCATAGGAATTTGTTCTGATGGAAGTAGCAATGGTTTCCATCCGCGAGGGCATGGAACTTTCGCAAAGATAATTGAAAGATATGTGCTAAAAGAAAAAATATTATCTTTGGAAGAGGCGATCAGGAAAATGACATCTTTTGCGGCATCTGTTCTTGCTATTGAAGATCGAGGAACATTAAAAATTGGTCAAAAAGCTGATATTCTAATATTTGAACCCAATAATATTAAAGCTTTGGCTACCTATCCAAATCCTTTTCAGTTAGCTCAGGGTTTCGATATTGTTCTGGTTAATGGAGAAATTGCTCGAAAAAATAATCGTCTTACAAGTAAATTATCAGGCAAAGTATTGAAACCATAAATAAAAAAGTAGAAAAATGTTAAAACAGAATAATCACCAGCTTTTATTAAAAGCCAAAGAAAGATTTTATAGAGACCCAACGGTCGCGACCAAAATATCAAAAATTATGTCAACTTTAAATTCTTCAGAATTTTTAAGTTCACCAATAATATCGATAGATCAGGCAGCCATCATTTTGGATTTAAGTAAGAATGGAAAAATTGATGGCTCATCAATAAATGACCTCTCTGTAAAAGAATTCTGTGAGTTGATTGAAAATGCTATGTATAAAAAGAATACAAGATTTGCTTATGGTAAGTGGGGTGAATCAAGAGACATTTATACAAATGATTTATTTAATTCCACAGAGAAACAGTCCAAGGAAAAAAGAAATATACATATGGGTGTTGATGTCTTCTGCAAGGAAGGGACAGATGTATCCTCACCATTGGCAGGAAAAATCAGTTTCATTGCAAATAATAAAAAGGAGTTAGATTACGGACCTATGTTAATTTTAGAGCATAGTAATCAATCTGATGAATCATTTTATACTCTTTATGGGCACTTGGAGCTTAATAGCATTAAAAGTCTCGAGCAAGGTCAGAGCATTAGAGCTGGTGAAGTGATCGCCAGAGTAGGGTCCCCACCTGAGAATGGAAATTGGCCCCCCCATCTTCATTTTCAACTAATTATAGATTTATTAAATCTTGGTACTGATTTTCCAGGTGTTGCATTACTGAGTGAAAAAGATATCTGGTTAACGCTATCACCTTGTCCAGGTATGTTTTTTCCAAATGTTAGGCGTCAAATAGATGGATCTAGTTTTGACTAATATTTTAATATTTTAAGGAGATCATTTGAGCTCACTACATTATTTAGATTATATAGCTATGGCGATATATTTCGTTGTAGTTTTATGGATAGGGATAAGTGTCGCTCGTGCTAAAAGTAAGAAAGATGAGTACAACTCTTTTTTAGCAGCAGATCGCAATATGAATTTAATACAAACAACTAGCAGCGCCGCAGCAACTGATATCGGTGGAGGATTTAGTATTGCAATGGGGGGGCTAGGATTTTCATTAGGGATATCAGGCTCTTGGTATATTGCTGTTTCGGGCTTAAGTATCGTAATGGTTTCATTCTTAATGGTTCCTAAAGTAAAACGATGGTCAGATCGAGTTAATGGACTTACAACAGGAGATTTATTTGCAGCTCGATTTGACCGCAAAACTGGAACTCTCGCGGCAATAGTTATTGGGATAGCATGGTTTACTTTTGTGGGTGGTCAAATAATAGCAGGTGGTAAATTATTACAAGCTACTTTAGGAATGAATTTAACTTTTGCAGTGCTCTTGGCGGGAGCAGTGATTTTGGCATATACAACTATCGGTGGTTTAAAAGCAGTGATATATACCGATGTTTTTCAGATGTTTGTTTTAATGATAGGTGTTGTATTTATTGCAGTTCCAATCGGTTTAATTGAAGTTGGTGGTTGGTCTGCCATGGTAGATAAGTTTAATTCTTCGCCTGAAACAGCAAAATTATTAAATTGGAGTAATGCTGGTTGGAAGACGATGCTAGGATGGTTTTTTGCTGTCTTTCCAGTGTGGTTTATTTCTATAGCAGCCATGCAAAGGATCGTTGCTGCCAAGGATGTAAAAACAGCTCAATGTGGTTTTTTCCTAGCTGGAGTCCCTATTGAGTGGCCATTATTTGCCATTGGTAGCACAATGATTGGTCTTTTTGCAAGAATACTTATGCCAGACTTATCTGATCCTGAATTAGCGGCACCAATGATAATTATGCACCTTTTACCAATGGGCCTTGCAGGGATTGTTATTGCGGCATACATTGCAGCTATTATGTCATCAGCTGATTCGTGTTTAATGGGACCAGTGGCAATATTTACTAACGATATTTATAAGAGGTATCTTCGCCCTGACTCAAGTGAACAAGAATTAGTTAGGATTGCCAGATATGCCACTATCATATTAGGTATTTTTGCTATTCTTATAGCCTATTTAATTCCTGATGTATTGGAGCTAATAAATTTGGCTTATACTTTTGGTTCTGCTGGTTTATTTTTCCCTATGCTTGGACTTTTATTTTGGCAAAGAACGACTGCCAAAGGAGCATATTGGAGCATGTTGTTAGGTGGCTCATCGGCAGTAATTTGGACCCTAGCAGGAAATCCAATGGGATTTGCCTCGTCTTATTTAGGCTGGGTAATTGGATTACCAGTGCTAGTTATAGTTTCCTTGGTTACAGAGCATAGTGCTGATGAGAATATTGAATTATTTGGATAGTTTGATTTCGCTATATTTATAGTAACCAGCCGATCCCAAGATAAATTAAAACACTTATAAAACCAATCAATAAAGCGTAGGGCATTTGTGTTTTAATGTGATCAATATGGTCCGATGCAGCTCCTGTGGAAGCTAAAATTGAAGTATCAGATAAAGGTGAGCAATGATCTCCAAATACTCCACCACCAGCTACTGCGGCAATTGTTGCATACACAACAGTATCAAGTTCTCCCCCTGAGAAATTAAAAGCCAAAGGAACAGCTATAGGAATCATAATAGCATATGTTCCCCATGAGGTACCGGTGGAGAATGCTACAACACCAGTAATCAAAAAAGCTAACATAGGAAGTACTTTTGGTGTTAACCAAGATTCGGTGATAGAGACTATATATCCTGCAGTATTTAGCATGGCTGAGAGATCATTGAGCGAATATGCTAGAGCTAGGATAATTATCGCTGGCATAATACCTTTAATACCAAGCATTGCCGTGTTTATTATCTCCTTAAGAGGAACACCTTGAATTCGCATGATGGATCCAGCTACAAATGAAGAAAGCATAAAAGCTTCCATTGGTTTTGCTGAAGCAGTAATAATAAAAGAGCCAACGGCAAAGGAAATTACAACACAAACTGGAAAAATAAAATTCCAAAATAAATTTGTTTTGATATTTTCATAGGGCTGGATATTGGTCAACTCTACTCCCATTAGTGGATCCGCTCCATCACGAAGTACTTTATTTTCATCTATAGCCCTTTTTTCTGCTTTTTTCATGGGTCCGAAGTCAGGAATAAAATTGATTGCCACTAATCCAACCATGGATACTGCTAAAATCGCATAAATATTAAAAGGAATAGCGATAATGAATACTTGCATTGCTTGTCCTGCATCCTGAATAGGCCCCATACCAATGAGTAAACTTGCGACCAATACCGCCCAACCAGTAATTGGCACGAGTATACTCACTGGTGCTGAGGTTGAATCACAAATATAGGCTAATTTTTCCCGTGAGATCTTAAATCGATCTGATAAGTTTCGCATGGTTGAACCAACAAAAAGCGGACTAAAGTAATCACTGAAATATACAAACATACCCATAAACCAAGCTATCAATTGAACTCTTATACGAGTCATTTTTTTCTGCGCAATATATTGTGAAAAATTAGCAATTGCTCCGGTTCTTTGAAAGAATGCAATAGAAATCCCAATAAAGAATTCGAGGAGTAATACCCAAGAAAAATTTGTATTACCCAAGGCATTTTTAAGTAAATTAGGGAAACCCATGAGTCCCTGACCCGATACAACCACTCCAATCAAACAAGCCATTACTAGAGAAAAGACGGTATTTCTTGTTAAAAAAGCTAACAAAATAGCCGCACTTGCTGGAACAAGTGATAAAGCTCCATAATATTCGCTAGGATCCATATTTTTTCCTAAACTATAGTTTTAGATGATTAAGTCTAATTAAATTTCAGATTTCCCTCTATGACTTTCTATCATTGAGATGAGATTAAAGCCAATTTTTCTAAATGGTTCGGGTGGCATCCAATTTGCACTCCCAAAAAGTTTTTTGATATCAAGGGTGGATTCATTATTTGCTAGGTTAGCTAAATGTTCACCAAAAAGAGTTCCTTTGACTACACCCCCTCCATTGCAACCAGCCGAGATATATAAGTTTTTTTCATATTCGCCCCACAACCACCCACCATTCATAGTTAATCCAGTTGCTCCACCCCAAACTGTCTCAAAATTTAAATCAGGGAGTTGAGGATAACGTTTTCTGAGCTGATCTATAAGTCGTTTTTTAATTAAATCTTTATTTCCCTCCTTTTCGTAATGGTAGAGTGACCGTATCATTAATCTTCCATCTATCGTTCTTCGGAGAGTACTGCCAAGTCTGTGGGTTGGTAAAATACCCCAGTTATTATTATTACCGAGTAACTCTAGATTATTCTTACTTAGCTGTTCGGTTAAACCTGCGTATGTATAAATTGTTGCCAAATATGAATTTCCAAAACCTAATTTTCCGCAAAATGCATTATTAGCAACGATAACCTTTTTCGCTTTAATATCACCATTTGGAGTTTTTACAATCCATTCTGATTTCGATTTTAAGCATTTTAGAGCTGGTGTATTTTCAAAATAAGTTATGGGTGAAGGTAATTTTTCCAGTAAAGCACGAATTAAAGCTGCAGGTTGGACGAGAAAGCAGTGTGGTGTATAAAGACCTTTTTGATAGTATTTCGTTCCAAGATTTTCCTCTAACTCTCTGTTATTCAATATTTCAAAATCTAAATTGGTTGATTCTAAAAATTTAATATACTTATTTAGTGATTTAATACCGATAGTACTAGCTGCAACTCTATAAACACCTGTTCTATGCATTTGACAATCGATAGATGATCTAGACACATCTTCTTTGATTTTGATTAAAGTATCAGAGATCAATTGATTACATTGCATTAATTTTTCAGTTGCTGATGATGAAATATCATTAGCTAAAGCTATTTCGATGAGAAATCCAGAATTTCTTCCAGAGCTACCTTCACCAGTTGTACTGGCATCAATCATAATTATTTGATCATCTGGTTTAATATCATGCCAACGTTTTGCCGCGGCTACTCCAGTATAACCAGCCCCTATAATCACCACATCAGCTGTAATGTTTTGAGTTAGCTCAGGGTTATTAGATCTAATAGGTAGTAATTTATTCCATCCACAAGTACTTTTATAATCTGGGTATTGAGCTTCTTTCATATATTATTCACCAAAATTTATTCATAGAGTGTAATGTTTTTTGATCTATTTATAATAATTATATTTGCAGGATATTTTATTTTTCTAGACAATTACATTCTACATTAAGAAGGAGCTTCTCTAGCGTGAAAAAAACTGACGTGGTAATAATTGGTGCTGGTCCTTGTGGATTATTTCAAGTCTTTGAACTAGGTTTATTGGGTTTAAAGGCTGAAGTTATAGATTCAATAAGAAGTCCAGGTGGGCAGTGTACTGAATTATATCCAGATAAACCTATTTATGATATCCCCGCTATTCCTGTCTGTACTGGTCAGGAGTTAACTGACTCTCTTCTTAAGCAAATAGAACCTTTTGATTATGGGATGACGTTAAATGATGAAGTTATCTCACTTGATTGTCAGGGTGTAAATGAATTTATAGTAGAAACTGCGTCTAATAAGAAGTTTCAGTGCAAAGCAATAGTTATAGCTGGTGGTGTCGGATCATTTCAACCCCGCCAACTTCGATTAGAAAATGCTGAACAATTTTTGGATAAATCACTATTTTATCGGGTTAAAGACTCCAGTATTTTTCATGATAAGCGTATTGCTATTTTAGGGGGTGGAGACTCAGCATTAGATTGGGCTTTAGATCTCGTAAAAAGCTCCACTAAAGTAACTTTAATTCATAGAAGAGATGAATATCGTGCTGTTCCTGACTCAGTCAGCAAGTTAAAAAAACTCCATACTGATGGAGTTATTAATTTGATTGAAAATGCTAAAGTATCTGAATTAATTGGGAAAAATGGTCAATTAACAGCAGCTAAAATCATTGATAAGGAAAAAGTAGAAAGTTTTATAGAGGTTGATGATATGTTGGTTTTCTTTGGCTTGGCTCCAAAACTTGGACCAATAGCTGACTGGGGTTTGGATATTAATCGAAAAACTATTAATGTTGATACTGAAAAATTTCAAACTTCTGAAAATGGAATTTATGCTATCGGAGATATAAATTTTTATCCAGGAAAGAAAAAACTCATATTATCGGGATTTCATGAGGCAGCACTGGCTGCTTTCGCGATCAAGCAGCAACTTGAACCCAATAAAAAAGTCCATTTACAATACACTACAACAAGTTCAATAATGCATGAAAGACTGGGAGTAGAGAATTGAGGTTACCTTTGTATTAATTTTTATTGATTTCTACAGAGCTCAGTTAATTCATCTAGTTTTATTTCAAAAGTATTTAAATTAAATTGACTAAAAATTATAGGTTCGGAATAAGGTTCAACTTGAATTTTGAGACTTGAACCGCTCAAAAGTCTCTTGATAAAAGAGCTTGACCTCTCATTTGAATCTAACCGAGTGATATTATTATTTTTATCAACCTTGATTGAAATCCAATCTGTTTTCATATTGTCCACAGAGACACCAATTTCTGTATTATTAAATGAGGATATAAATCTCTTCCAATTTATTAATGAGTGAATATCTGGATTGTCGTATTCACAATAAAATTCTAGGATTGGATAAATATTTTCTGAGCTTC
>CETY01035322.1_pt1 | contig 10912 bp, 8 predicted proteins | sample 361551 | NCBI WGS metagenome assembly CETY01 (sample SAMEA2623135, study PRJEB7988) | marine metagenome | biome: marine biome (ENVO:00000447); feature: deep chlorophyll maximum layer (ENVO:xxxxxxxx); material: "saline water (ENVO:00002010), including plankton (ENVO:xxxxxxxx)" | depth 45 m | reverse complement strand
TTTTTTTCCATTTATTTCAAATAATGCAGATTTATATTCAGGTCTCCAGTTGGTAAAAGATACTATTTGATCAATATTTAAGTGGGCTTCTTTTGTTCCTGCTGATGAAACAAAATCAATGTGACAAGGTATTTTTATTAGGTTTATATGATCTTGACCCTGGGGGTTTTCTATAAAAACAGGGAAATTATTTTCTTTTTCTTTTTTAAGAAACAAAAAATGTATTGGCCCACCAATCATGCCTTGGTTCACTAGTTTTTTGTAAGGCTCGTTAAATGGAACCTTGTCATGGTCATATAAAAATTTGGTCCAAAATCTAGAATAAAGAAGATGGCCAACAGCGTGTTCTGCGCCGCCCATATAAAGGTCTACTTGATTCCAATATTTTAAATTTTCAATTGAACAAAAAGATTGAGTGTTTTTGGGGTCCATAAACCTTAAAAAATACCATGAAGACCCCGCCCAACCTGGCATGGTATTTTGTTCCATTCTGTCTCCTTCAAAAATGTTCCAATCGTCTGGCTTTGCTCTCCCCAAAGGTGGATCCCCATTTTCTGTGGGTAAAAATTTATTTATTTTAGGTAATAACACCTGTTCGTTTTCTATAATTTTTGGTATGTCATTTTCATAATATATTGGGAATGGCTCTCCCCAATATCTTTGCCTTGAAAAAATAGCGTCCCTTAGTTTATAGTTTATTTGTGTTTTTGAAAAGCCTTTTGAGTCCATGAATTTTGTTATTTTTTCTATGGCATTTTCATAGCTCAGCCCGTTTAAAAGCTCAGAGTTTTTTAGTTTGGCGTCTTTTTCTAGATGAGCTTTTTCTTGGCAATTGATGTTTTCAAAAATTTCTGGTATATCTATTTTAAATTCCTTTGCAAAATCATGGTCTCTTTGATCTCCAGATGGGACAGCCATAACCGCTCCCGTACCATAATCATTAAGAACATAATCTGCTATCCAAATAGGTATTTTTTTCTTATTCAAAGGATGAATGGCATAGGCACCTGTAAAAGCACCTGTCGGCTTTCCTTTTTCAGATATTCTTTGTCTTTCTGATTTTTTACTAGTTTGTTTTATGTAGTCTTCTATTTCTTTGCTTTGTTTTGAAGTTGTGAGTTCTTTTACCAGCTTATTTTCTGGGGCTAGCACCATAAATCCCACACCATAAATAGTATCTAATCTAGTAGTAAAAACCTCTATCGGTTGGCTATTTTCTGTTTCGAAAAGAACAGTAGACCCTTTTGATTTTCCAATCCAATTTTTTTGTTGCTCTTTGAGTGAATTTGAAAAATCTACCTTTTCTAAACCTTTTAAAAGTCTTTCTGCATATGCAGAAATTCTTAAACTCCATTGGACCATTTTCTTCTGTTCAACAGGGTATCCTCCCCTTTCTGAAAAGCCTTCTTTTACTTCGTCATTAGCCAATACCGTTCCTAGCTCTGGGCACCAGTTAACAACTCCTTCGGATAAAAATGCTATCCTGTAATTCATTAATGAACTTTCTTTTTCAGGCTCTGTAAAGTCACTCCATTCTATTGCTGAAAATTCTAGTTTTTTAGTTGCTGAAGCATTAATGTTTTTGGTTCCATTTTTCTCAAAACAAACTATTAGTTCCTCTATTTTTCTTGCTTTATTTTCGTTCTTGTCGTACCAAGAATTAAACATTAAAATAAAAAACTCTTGGGTCCACTTATAAAAACTTGGGTCTGAAGTTTTAATTTCTCTTGACCAGTCATAGCTAAAGCCCAACCTATCTAGTTGTTGCCGATATCTTTTAATGTTTATCTCTGTTGTTTCTGCAGGATGTTTACCTGTTTGAATAGCATATTGTTCTGCAGGTAACCCAAAAGAATCGTATCCCATTGGGTGTAAAACATTATATCCTAAATGTCTTTTATACCTAGAAACAATGTCTGATGCTATATAGCCTAACGGGTGCCCTACATGGAGCCCTTCTCCTGAAGGATATGGAAACATGTCTAATACATAGTATTTAGGAAGATAGTATTGGTTTTTAACAAGATAGGTTTTTTCTTTTTCCCACTTTTCTTGCCATTTTTTTTCTATTTCTTTATGGTTGTATTCTGACATTTTTTTTCTTTGACACTTTATCAATTACCACGACTATCTCTCCTTTTATTTTTTTGGATTCAAAATGTAAAAGTAATTCTTCTGCTGTACCTCTTATGTTTTCTTCGTAAATTTTTGTTAATTCTCTTGAGATACTAATAAGTCTTTGGTTTTGAAGTTCTTTTTTTAGCTCTTTTAAAAGTTTTATTAATCTGTGGGGGGATTCTAATATTATAACTGTTGAATTTTGGTTAATAATTTTTTGAAGTTTAGTTTTTCTTCCTTTTTTGTGAGGTAGAAATCCAAAAAAAGAAAATTCCTCCGTTGGAAAACCTGATTGTATTAAGGCTGGAATAATTGAAGTTGCTCCAGGTAAGCAAAATACATTAATGTTGCTTTCTTTTGCTTTGTTGATTAGTAAATAACCAGGATCACTAATTCCGGGTGTTCCAGCGTCTGAAATGAGAGCTACTTTAATATTTTTTTCTTTAATCTCTTTAATTAATGCCTCAACAATTTTATGTTCGTTGTGTTGATGGTATGAAAATATTGGTGTTTTAATTTCGTAATTTGATAATAACTTTTTACTTGTCCTAGTGTCTTCAGCATAAATCTTACTAACTTCTTCTAATATGTCCTTGGCTCTGTAAGTAAAATCACCTAAATTTCCTATTGGTGTTGGTACTATATAAATTTCACCCATTTTTTTTATAATTATAGTGAATAAAACCACTGTATTCTAGATGATTATAACTCTTACTAAGAGAAGAAATTTTTAATTTCTTTTTGTAAAAACTACTTACATATTTGCTTTTTTCGCCTAAAGAAATTATTTTTTTTACTTCTTTATTTTGGTATATAAATGAAAATTCTGGATTTTTTTTATTTATAAAATTTGTTATTGTTATTCTTCCTAAGTTATGGTAATTAAAATTATTAATTTCTGTATGAACATTCATTACTTTATTGTCTTTAACTATTACCCAGCAAAGTAATTTATTATCAATTATTGTTCTAATTAAGTAATAGTAGTTATCTATGTTATCTAATGCATAAGAGTCTATTACTTTACCTTTTAAATTTAGATTTTTAGGTGGTTTTTCGCTATATATTGTAAAAATATTCTTTGGACTCAAATTAATTTTAGACTTTTCATTAAAAACAATTTTTTCATTTTTTTTAATTATATAATTTGTTTCATGTTGATTTAAATAATTCAAATCTTGAATCTTTAACAATTTACTTAAATTAAAAAAAGTATATTTTTCATTAGCTTTTGATATGATAGAAAAGTTATATAGAGAGTCATTTAATAAAAATGAAAGTTCCCAATTATGTTTTCCAATATAATCGTAACCACTACCAATACAAACAATTCCAAAGTTCCTTATTTCTATTTTTTCATGACTACCATAAGTGTTATTAAAAATAAAAAGAAGTATAATTAGAATATTTTTCATTATTTAATTTTTACGCCATCTCTTTTAATTTCAATTCCTCTTTTATATAAATAGGTTACTATTATATCTCCTTTGTTGTTGAAATGTCTCCATTCTCCTTCTTTTTCTCCGTCCTTATATTTTCCAACTTCTTTAATCTCTCCATTTGGAAAATAATAAATGTGTTTACCTATAGGGACATCATTTACATACTCTCCTTGAAATTTAATTTGATTTTTTTTTGTGTAAAGGGTTTTCCATTTTCCTGTTTTCATTCCTCCAATAAATTTTCCTTTTTCTTTATAATCATTAATAATATAAACCCATTCCCCTTCTCTTTCTCCAAATAAATACTCCCCTTTTGTTATTAACATTCCACTAGTATCAAACTCTTTTACAATCCCATTTTCTCTACCATTAGTATATTCTTCTTTTCTTCTTTTTTGGCCATTTTCATACCACCACTCCCACAGACCTTCTGGTTGATCTCTTAAAAAATTCCCTTTTTGTTCTAGCTCGCCATTTTTATAATAATATTTCCATTCATTGTCTTTTTTATTTTTTTTATAAGTGCCTGTTTTTTTTATTTGTCCGTTATTCCAGTAATAAGACCAGAGTCCTATTTTATTGCTTAAAGCATCGTAGCTCCCTTCATAAATAAGGGTATCATTTTTAAAAAATTTAATTTTTTCTGTTTCCCCGATTGAATCATAAATTTTAAATAATCCCTGCTTTTTATTTTCTTTTATGACACCTAATAAATACTTATCTGAATCCAGTTTAATTTTAGAAAGTTCTAATCCTAAAGAAATTTCAGTTTCACTTTCTATACCTTTATTGAAACTCTCCATTTTTTCTAACTTTCCTTTATTATTGTATTTTTTTACGACACCATCCTGTTTTCCGTGGAAATAAAAAGCTTCTTCTTTTAACTTTCCGTTATCGTGGTATTCTTTCCATACACCTTGCTTGTTTCCGTCAGAATCTAACCTGTTTATTTCTTCTTTTTTGTAAACAATACCCATATTAAACTGATATATGGTTTCAAGTTGTTGATTTTTGTTATACTCTAGAGAAACACCGTTTTTAACACCGTTTTTAAAATTATTTTCTTCTTTAACTTTATTAGTGCCACTATAATAAATTAACTCTTTTCCATTTTTCTCTCCATCTACATAGTTTATTTTTTTTATGATAAAACCTATAGAGTCGTAATAAACAGAAAAACCATTTTTTAAGTTTTTTGTATAGTTTTCTTCTAAAATTACCCTACCGTTTGAGTCATAAAAAAGCCATATACTATCTAGTAAGGAGTTTTTCCAAAAACCTTCCGACTTAATATTTTTATTTTCATAATAACTAATCCATTTACCTTCGGGGATATTATTAACTAGATAGCCTTCGCTACTCACTACTGAAGATTCAAAATAAAATTTTTGATATACAGAATCTTGGCTATATAAAGTAATTAACATTAAATAATAAAAAAAGAAGAATGTTAAAAAACATTTATTATTATTAGTCATGTTGATATGTTTGTAAAAAAACATCTTTTAATTATGCTTTGTAGATATTTATAATTAGTTAACACTTTATAAACATAAAGTTAAAAAGTAATGTATTATATCTCAATTGTTTATAGGGTTATTAAAGTTTTTAAAAAAAAGAATTTAAATTCTTTTTGTTAAAAGGTTTTATAAAAAAAGAATGTATAATTGTTAATATATCTATGAATATTTAAGTAGTTTAATTATTATTAAAAAGTAGTTTTATTAAGTTTTTTATATATACAAGGAGTTTTTTAAATAAACAACAAAACATATAAAATTTATACTAACAAATATATAACATGAAAATAGCAATAGGATCTGATCATGCAGGATTCCAATTAAAAAAAAACATAATTAATAAATTTAAAGACAAAATTGACTTTAAAGATGTGGGAACCTATTCAGAAGAGAGTGTAGATTATCCTGATTATGCGCATTTAGCAGCAAAAGAACTTATTAGTAACAAAGTAGAAAGAGTTATTTTAATATGTGGATCTGGAAATGGGATTCAAATGACAGCTAATAAACATAACAATATAAGGTGTGCTTTATGTTGGAATGAAGAAATAACACATCTTGCCAGACAACACAATGATGCTAATGCCATCTCTTTACCAGCTAGGTTTATTAATGAAAATGTTGCTGAAAAAATTGTTGAAGCATTCATAAAAACCACTTTTGAAGGCGGAAGACATCAAAAACGAACAAAGAAAATTAATGCAACATAATTTATCTATTTTAGTTCTTTTATTCTTTATTTCCCTCTCTTGTAGTGTTTTAAAGCCCAATACTTACTTGTTAAAATCAAATCAAGAAACAGCGTTAAGGTATTCTAATCAAATAAAAGCAGAAGAGCTAAGAAAACATCTTAATATACTTGCCTCAGACGAATTTGAAGGTAGAGAAACCACTACGCCAGGACAAAAAAAAGCAGCCAACTATATAAAAAACCACTTTATTAAATCAAATATCAGCTATCCCAACCCAATTAACTCCTATTATCAAGAGTTTATGGTTGATGTCTCTACCTTTTCAAATGTTAGCCTTAAAATAAATGACTCTGCTTTAAAATTTATTAAAGATTTTTACTCTTTTGGAACCCCTTTAAACACAAAATCAACCACAACCCAATTAATAAAAGCCAGATACGGAATAACCAATAACCAACATGATGATTACAAGGATTTAAATATTAATGGAGCTGCTGTTGCTCTAAAAAGAGGCATACCAGAATTACAAAACTACAAAACTAAAGAAGGAAGCTGGAGAAGTAAACTAAAAACAGCAACTAAAAATGGTGCTATTGCTGTTGTTTTTTCTGAAAGTGATTATATAAACACCGATTTGAGAATAAAAGAATACCTTAAAAATCCCATAATGAAGATGCACGGTAATCAAAAAACAAAACCACACATTCCCGTTTTCGTTGTTGATAATAACATTATAGATGCCCACCACAGAGACTCCTTAAAAATCACTTTTTCTACTAATATTTCAGAGTCAAAACCATCTGAAAATGTTCTAGGCTTTATCCCAGGTAAAAAAGATGAAATTATTGTTATTTCTGCCCATTATGATCATATAGGCTATGACAATGGAGAAATTTGTAATGGAGCTGATGACGATGGCTCTGGAACTAGCGCACTATTAGAAATTGCTAAAATTTTTCAAAAAGCTAATGACGACGGTATAAAACCAGAAAGAGGGGTATTGTTTTTAGCTGTATCAGGAGAGGAAAAAGGACTTTTTGGATCAAAATATTATACAGATAACCCAGTTTTTCCTCTTTCAAAAACAACCTTAGATCTTAACATTGATATGGTAGGCAGAAAAGACACAATACATAGTAATTCTAATTATATTTATTTAATAGGGTCAAACAGAATCAGCAAAGAACTTCATAACATTAGTGAACAAGTCAATAAAAAACACACTAACTTTTTTCTTGATTACACTTATAATGATAAAAACGACCCTAATAGGTTTTATGAAAGGTCTGATCACTATAATTTTGCCAAAAATAATATTCCAGTCATATTTTACTTTGGAGGGTTACACAAAGACTACCACCAACCTACGGATGATGTAGAAAAAATAGATTTTCAAAAACTAGAAAAAGTCGCTAAATATGTTTTTCTTACAGCCTGGGAATTAGCTTACAGAAAAGAAGCAATAAATAAATAATGGAAAAAGTCATTTTAGTAGATAAAAACGATCGACAGATTGGCCTTTTAGAGAAGCAGGAGGCACATGTTAAAGGCTTATTGCATAGAGCCTTTTCTATATTTATATTTAATAACAATAAAGAGTTGCTTATTCAAAAAAGAGCAAATCATAAATACCACTCTGGAGGGTTATGGACAAATACTTGTTGCAGCCACCCAAGAGAAAAAGAATCAACGCTAGAGGCGGCACAAAGAAGGCTTAATGAAGAAATGGGAATGGAGTGTGAACTAGAACTAAAATTCAACTTTATTTACAAAGCAAAGCTAGACAACAACCTCTTTGAACACGAATATGATCATGTGTTCTTTGGTTTTTCCAACGCTTTACCAAAAATTAATAAAGATGAGGTAAGCGCGTATAGTTATAAATCTTTAGATTTTCTAAAAAGAGACATTATATCTTCGCCAAAAAAATATACAGAGTGGTTTAAAATATGCTTAAAAGAAGTTGATAAAAACTATCAGAACTAATGAATATTTCAGTTATAGGTGGAGGTAGTTGGGGAACAGCTTTAAGCTCTATCCTTTCAAAAAATAATAATATTAAGTGGTGGGTAAGAAGAGAAAAACTAGCTGCTCAAATTAAAACAAAAAGAAGAAACACGAAGTACTTAGCAAATTGCAAGCTAAATCTAAAAAAAATTGATATTACTACAAATTTAGAGGAAGCATTAATTACATGTGATATAATAATAGTAGCGGTACCATCTAGCTTTATCGAAGAAACATTTGAACCCTTTTCAAAGCTACTTATTAACAAAACGGTCCTTTCTGCTGTTAAAGGTGTCCTCCCCACAAAGCTTATAACACCCCAACAATATTTTTTAGAGTTAGAAAAATCTCTCAACTACGGGGTTATTTCAGGACCCTGTCATGCAGAAGAAATTGCTAATGAAATGAAAAGTTATTTAACAATTTCCTCTTTTCAACCTTTGAGCCAACTTAATTTATCAAAAATCTTTCAATCTTCTTTTATAAGTATCAAGTTATCAAATGACGTAATAGGCGCTGAATATTCAGCTATTATAAAAAACATTTATGCAATTATGGTTGGAATTTCGTCAGGACTTGGCTATGGAGATAACTTCATTGCCGTATTAATCACCGCCTGTACCCACGAACTAAAAAGACTACTATATCACTTCGACCCAAAAGACCGAATTGTTTCTCAACCTGCATACTTAGGAGATCTTTTAGTCACTTGTTATTCCACACACAGCAGAAACAGAACCCTTGGTTTAACAATAGGTAAGGGCTATTCTGTAGAAAATGCAAAAGCTAAAATGTTGATGGTTGCGGAGGGCTACAGCGCAACAGCTTCTATTTATAAAATCATTAAGAAGCTAAACCTCCAAAAAGAAACTAATATCATAAATACAGCCTACAAAATTTTACACCAAGAAAAAGACGCTAAAAAAGAGATGAAAAAACTATCTTCCTTAATAGGTTGAAAAACAGCGCGTTACAAAAACTAAAATAACTCAACGCTAAGGCAATAACTGTTTTTTTTAATACATACACTTCTTACAACCCAAAACAAGGCTACAAAAGCTATTTAAATAAATAATAAGTCAAACTTGAGTATTCTCCACTTTTTTTTGCTTTAGCATTTGAAATAAAACCTTTTGCTAAGCCAAAAAAAGAAGAATTTTTTAATTTTTTTTCACTTAACATGCTTATGTAGTATGCGTCAAAAACTAAAGGCTTAATAGCTTTTAATTTTAAACCGTGTAACTTAGAAATGTTTTCAATGTCATTTTTTCTAAAATGAGAAGTGTGAATAGGCAGGTCATATGCATACCAGTTCTTTCCATAGTAAGAAGCGTCGTAAGAGTTGCAGTTAGGTACACCAATGACTAAAACACCATTTTCTTTTAGCAGGTATTTAATTTTTTTAAAAAAATAAACTAAGTCATAAATGTGTTCTAAGACATGCCACATGGTAATTACATCGTACTTACGTAGCCTCTGATCCTCAATTGAGTCATATACGTTAAGCCCCCCTTCTTTACTAGCCAAGCTCCTTGCTTTTTGGTCTGTTTCTACCCCCTCTGCGTACCACCCCTCTCCTTTCATATATTTTAAAAAATCACCAGTGCCACAACCTATATCTAAAATATCTTTTTCTTTTGTTTTTTTCAAACTGACAATCTCTCTACATTTTCTCTTAAACTGATAAGCCCTTACTATATGATATACTTTGTTGATAATGCCCTTTTTTGTAGAGCTATGTGATATGTAGCCTTCACTTTTATAATAAGACCCGATTGTTTTTTCTTTAGGTCTTGGGTTAGTAAATCTATAACCACAAGCACTACACTGGCTTATGGAAAAATAATCTCCACTAACATTATGGTCCACGGCCTTTAAATAAAACTCTATGGATTTACTCTTACAAATCTGACAGGCTGATATTTTTTCTAAATCATGTTTCACGTGAAACTTATCTGCCTAAATAAATTAATAATATTGATATATCTGAAGGCTTTATGCCGCTTATTCTAGATGCTTGCCCTATATCTATAGGTCGTATTTCGTTAAGTTTTTCCTTTGACTCGTTTGAAAGAGAAGAAAACTTAAAATAATTAATATCCTCAGGTATTTTTACATATTCTAACCTCTTCAGTTTGTTTGCATTTTCCTTCTCTCTTTCTATGTAGCCACTATACTTTATGTCAATTTCCACCTGTTCCATGCAGTCATAATTCAGCCTATTGGCCTCAATAAAAGCCTTAAGCTTTTCAGATTTATCCACCACATCTTTAATCAATATTCCAGGACGAGATATTACACTTGGTGCTTTCACCTTTTGTTTTATCTTACTTGTTCCTTTTCTTTCTAAGGTACTGTTTATCTCTTCAGGTGAAACAGAAAGGGTTTTTATGTATCGAGTTAATTTTTTTGTATTTTCTTTTTTAGTTAAAACAATCTTATAGTCAACACCACTTAACAGCCCAAGATCATAACCCTTTTTAGAAAGCCTAAGGTCCGCGTTATCTTGCCTTAATAAAATTCTATATTCAGCCCTTGAAGTAAACATTCTGTACGGCTCATCAGTTCCTTTAGTTATCAGGTCATCTATCAAAACACCAATATATGCTTCATCTCTGCTTAAAATAAAACCCTCTTTGTTTTGACATTTTAAATGTGCATTTATTCCAGCGATTAGCCCTTGACCAGCAGCCTCTTCATACCCAGTTGTACCATTTATTTGACCACTAAAAAACAGATTATTTATCAATTTAGTTTCTAGGGTGTGCTTCAACTGTGTTGGCTGGAAAAAGTCATATTCAACAGCATATCCGGGCCTAAACATTTTAGCTTTTTCAAATCCAACAATAGTTCTTAAGCCCTCTAACTGAACTTCTTCAGGCAAGCTGCTTGAAAAGCCGTTTATATAAAACTCGATGGTGTTCCATCCTTCAGGTTCTGCAAAAATTTGATGCCTTGGCCTATGACTAAATCTATTTATTTTATCCTCTATCGAAGGACAATACCTAGGCCCAATTGACTCAATGGCACCATTAAAAAGGGGACTTCTGTCAAACCCGCTCTTTAGAACCTCGTGTGTTTTAGAATTCGTATAGGTAATGAAGCAACTTTTTTGTCTATCAAGGGATTTTGT
>CETY01171412.1_pt1 | contig 10926 bp, 9 predicted proteins | sample 361551 | NCBI WGS metagenome assembly CETY01 (sample SAMEA2623135, study PRJEB7988) | marine metagenome | biome: marine biome (ENVO:00000447); feature: deep chlorophyll maximum layer (ENVO:xxxxxxxx); material: "saline water (ENVO:00002010), including plankton (ENVO:xxxxxxxx)" | depth 45 m | reverse complement strand
ACAACCCCAACCCGAACCCTCACCTGAGGAATCAAACCAAGAAGATTTGGCAGACGCCCTAATTCTGGCAGCAGAAGATGTACAGTCGGTCGTAACGGAACCAGATTCACGTGGCGACATTGATGATGCAGTTAGTTGGTACAACATGGGTATCAACTTGCTTGGGGAAGGAAAGAACGATGAGGCGATATCGAGCTTTGAGAAGGCCATTGGAGGTTGTCCGCCATCGGAGATTGAACTGAAGGTTAAGTCTCAGAATGGAAGAGGTAACGCACTATATAATTCAGGAAGATACTCCGAGAGCGTCGTTGCATACCATACAGCAATAGGAATGAACCCACAAAGTGTTACCGGCCGGACACTCTTCAACATGGGTTCTTCATATGCAGCTGTAGAAATGTTCGATGATGCGATAAAGTGCTTCACCCAGGCTATTGAGAGGGGTTTAGAGAAGCAAGAGTCAGAACTTTGTGAGAAGCAGATTAGTAGATGTCGCCTCCTTTCTCGTGAGCAGGCCAAACGTCAGCCAAGGTCTAATTCATAGTATCGATAGTTACCACTACAGACTTACTGGTTGGAGTATTGCTAGAATCGGCTACGCTATCCAGTGGAATCAGTACATTAGACTCTGGAAAGTAGGTCGCTACGTTTCCTGCAGGGATATCGTATCCGATAATCGTCCAACCCTCTGAGGAAATCGTCCTACCATTGAAGTGCGAAGTAATGGAAACAATCTGAAATTCATTCCATCCTCGAGTTTCCATGTCTCTACGATTCATCATTACTACCCTCCTGCCGCCTGAAATACCTCTGTAACGGTCACTTGTGCTGTATATTGTAGTATTATATTGATCATGTGACCTTATAGTCATCATCACGAACTGGCTTTCTTCAGTGACAATCGGCTGCAATTTATGAGTGATAATATTGGCTAGTCCCGTGTGTGTATCGAACTCTCGATTGTCTCTTGGAGGATTAGGCAAGTAGAATCCTCCATCAACTCTGGATCTAACGTTGTATGACTCAAATCCTGGAATAGTCCTCTCAATAGAATCTCTAATTTTATCGTAATTGGAAACTAGTTCTGTCCAAGGAATCCCAGAAGGTCCCATTTCATCCTCAAATGCGATAGCCAGACCGCCGACAATTGCACACTCCGAAAGTAGATGAGGGCTAGCCGGTTTTCTTTTCCCAATTGATTTATGGACAACTCCCATTGAATTCTCGACTGTAACAAATTGTGTCTCCCCACCAGTTTTGTCTAACTCAGTCCTACCTAGGCAAGGGAGGATGATGGACGTTCTACCAGTAACTAGGTGCGATCTATTTGGCTTAGTTGAAATCTGAACAGTCAAACTACATTTCATCAAAGCCTCGGCTGTTGCTTTGGTATCAGACATCGCTGAAAGGAAATTTCCCCCCATCGATACGAATACTCCTGCCTCCCCCTTGCTCATTTTTCTCACGGACTGCACTGCATCTAGTCCTGCCTTCCGGGGTACATTTATCCCAAACTCAGTATTCAAAGAACTAAGGAAATCATCGGATGGATTGTGGTTTATCCCTACGGTCCTGTCTCCTTGAACATTAGAGTGGCCCCTAACCGGACAAAGGCCCGCCCCTTCTCTACCAACATGGCCCCCGAGTAGCAACACATTCGCAATCTCTTGTATTGTAGCAACAGAATTCTTGTGTTGTGTGAGTCCCATTGCCCAGCAGCATATGGTGGATTTTGACTTGCCTAATAATTTGCCAATCCTCTCGATTTCCGTTTTTTGTATGCCACAGATCTCCACGATCTCATCCCAGCTGTTACTTTGTACCTCTGATCGATACATTTCGTAACCATCAGTATACTCTTCTAAAAATTCCAAATCCTCAGAAGAATTGGTCATCAATGTCTTAGCAAAGCCCCTGAAAAGTGCTTGGTCACCATTTATCCTAATACGGACATGCTCATCCGAGATTTCATTTCCATAACCCAGAACTTCGAGCGGATTTTGTGGGTGTTTGAATCTAATCATGCCTGTTTCGATTAGTGGGTTAATACTCACAACGGATGCACCATTTCTCTTAGCATCCCTAAGTGCAGTGAGCATTCGTGGATGATTTGTACCTGGATTCTGACCAATAACCATAATCAAATCAGCTTTATCAAAATCCTCAAGTTTTACTGTACCCTTGCCAATACCTATGCTTTGTGTGAGAGCAAAACCTGAGGATTCATGGCACATATTTGAACAATCTGGAAGGTTGTTAGTTCCAAAACTCCTTGCAAGTAACTGCCAAAGATAGGCCGCCTCGTTACTAGTTCTTCCAGAAGTGTAGAAAATTGCTTCATCCGGTGAATTGAGTGATGCGAACTCCTCTGCAATTATCTTGAATGACTCATCCCAGGAAATCTCCTCGTAGTAATTACTATCCTCCCTTAGGATTAACGGGTGGGTAATCCTGCCCCGACTATTCAACCAATGATCAGGTTTTTTCGATAATTCCGATACAGTCCATTTGGACCAGAATTCTGGTCCAGCTCTACTTTTCGTTGCCTCGTCTGCAACAGCCTTAGCGCCATTTTCACAGAATTCAGCAAATGTCCTTTTTTGATCGGGATCCGGCCATGCACATCCCGGGCAGTCAAAACCGTCGAATTTGTTCACACTAGACAAACTAGACAAACTTGCCAGAACCCCCATCTTTGAGAAACCGTGCTTAACTGTGGAAAGTATCGCCGGAATACCAGCTGCTGATGTGCTGGTTTTACTTTTACGAGGGCGCTCCTCCTCCATCGGAGTGGTTGCATCAGGAGTTACTCTCACACGGTGGAATAATGCGTCAGGCATTTCAAAGTAATGAGGGTAACATAATGTCTAACCTCTAATGTGGTCAAATATGCCTGAACCAGTCCATGTTGTCACAGGTGCATTTGGATATTCGGGCAGGTGGATTGCAAAGGAGTTGCTGTCCAGAGGTAAAAGGGTTAGAACACTGACCAATGCAAAGGGTAGGGATGACCCATTTCACGGCAGAGTCGAGGTTCTGCCAATTGATTTCTCTGATCATAAATCACTAGTTTCTTCGCTTAAGGATGCAGATGTTCTGTATAATACATATTGGGTCCGCTACAAGGATCGCAAAGGTGGCTATGCGCATGAGATCGCAGTTGAAAACATCCGCAAATTATTTTTGGCAGCCGAGGAGGCTGGAGTAAAGCGAGTGGTGCATTTTTCTGTTGCTCACCCGCACAAGGCACCTGATTGGTCATATTTCAGAGGTAAGGTGGAAGTTGAGCAGATTCTAATTGAGTCAGATCTATCTTATGCTATTCTGAGGCCCACGGTCTTCTTTGGTGGTGAAAGAGATGTTCTAATCAACAATATGTCCTGGCTAATACGCAAATTCCCAGTTTTCGGAATTTTCGGAATTGGCAATTACCCAATCCAACCTATCCATATCGAGGATGTGGCTAGGGTGGCGGTAGATCAGGGAGAGATTGTAGAAAAATCAGTTTTGGATGTTGCCGGGCCAGAGACCTTTACATTCAGGGAATATGTAACTCTAATTGCAAAATCAATTGGCGTAAGGAGATTGATCATCCCCCTCCCGCCAATTATTGGCTGGGCTTTCGGCAAGGTGGTAGGATTAGTTTTACAGGACAGAGTAATTACCAGAGCGGAAATTAGGGGTCTTATGAGCGGTCTGATGGCTACTGATGCAAGACCTCTTGGCAGAATCAGGTTTTCAGAGTGGGTGGCTGTTAATGGGGGCGGTCTCGGATTAAAGTACCACAATGACTCGAAGGAAAGAAAATACACAGATCCCAGAGGGCAAAACCTACTCCATAACTCTCCTAACGCCGCTAAATAGTGAAATGGACTCGTTCTTGGCAAAACAACCGAGCGTTAACCCATACTCATTGGCTAAGTCTACGGCGAGTGTACTAGGGGCACCGACTGCAATCATAATTGGGAATCCTGCACGTATTGACTTCTGGACAAGCTCAAATGAAGCCCTACCAGAAACAAACGCCCCTAAAACAGATTGTCCCCCCCCTCCGTCTTCTATGTATGAGCCAACAAGTTTGTCAAACGCATTATGCCGACCAACATCCTCGAAAACCCTCTCAATGGCTCCATCACTCGTGAAACTTGCACACGCATGAGATCCACCTGTTTTCGAGAATACCCGCTGCCTCTCTAATACTGAGTTAAGGCACTTAGTTACAGTTTCCATTCTTATCCGCATCCGCTCATCCAATTCCTCATTTCTTTCTGATAGAACATCAGATATGTTTGCACGACCACAGATTCCACAAGATGATGTCACTGTACTAATCCTACAATGTTCCGAGGGGTCAAATAATGCTCCATCGCTTAGCGTAATCTCGACAATATTTTCACCGACTTCTATATCTTGTATTTGTTCAGTTGAAGAGATAATGCCTTCTGAGTAAATGAATCCAATAGATAGAAACCTGTCATGCCCAGGAGTCCTCATTGTTATTCCTAGCTCATGTCTACCATGTTTTTCGCTATTGACTACAATTGACAGTGGACTTTCGGATGTAACATGGTCTATACTTCGAATCATTCCATTATCGGTTAGTTTTGCGATAGCCCGAGTTTCAAAGCCATCCATGGTTACGGCAGACGTGCATGATTGATATGTGTGACGAGTGTTTGGAGGAACCGTTGAAATAGAACCATTTCTACAGGCATTCATGGGACTGCTAGGAGGGGAGGGATTTTCATTGCCTGTGGTCACTGAAACCGAAATTGTTGCTGTCAACCTGAACTTTACTGACGCTGCCAAATCAGCATTAAAACAGAATATGGCAGGCGACGAAAATTCTCACGTACTCATAATTAGTGCTCAATCTGGCGGTTGTTCTGGTTATCTATACGATATGAAAATCATCGAAGACCCTGGAAATGATGGTTTCCAGAGAATCGATATGGGCGGTATCGATGTGTTAGTTCACAACAAAGACAGCACCCTGTTAAGTGGAATAAATATTGATTTCAAAGAGACCCTGATGGGAGGGGGATTCCAAATTGAGAATCCTAATGCTGACCTCGCGTGTGGGTGCGGTCAGTCATTCGGCTGAGGTGTTTCTTGTCCTCTTCCATCTCAAAATCAGCTTTCTTCGTACGCAACGAGGCAGTTACTCTGATTCAAGGGAGTAATGCACTGGATGTACTAGACAGGATTGTATCTACCAAAATTTTGGATATGCCAGATCTTTCAAGAAGAAATGCATTGTTCTGCGATTCTAATGGTAGAATTTATGATATGGGGTCAATTTACACGATTGCTGGCAGTATACTCCTATCCTCATCAAGTACTGAGAAAGAAACCACTCGTAGAAAACTAGTAAATGGAACTTCATGGGATGAAGAATGCGAAGTGTTGATTGCCGACAATGCGATATTTAGAATATCCATTTTTCCATCTGATTATTCAACCATAGTAGAATTATTTGGAGTTGATCTCGAGGAAATCGGTATTGATGTATTAATTGAGAAGGATGACCATCTATTCGTAAAAACCAACGTGTCAAATGGTACTTTAATTGACATGCTAGTGAAGTATGAAAACTTGGAAAAAATTGTTTCTCTATTGAGTGATTCAGAATTTACAGAAATGAACTCAGATAGATTGGATTATCTCAGAATCAAGCTCGGAATTAGGGAAATGTGCGATGTTCAGGGAAATCTTCCAGATGAAATTGGTTTGGGGGCACTTGTCAGCAACGACAAGGGATGTTACCCGGGTCAAGAAGTCCATGCTAGGTTGGAGAGTCGGGGGAGGAAAGTCAAAAGTATTTGCAGACTTAATGGGGACTATCCCCTTTTACTGGGAAAACAGAAAACCAATGATTTTGGTACAATTTCGATTTCCACAGCAAGTTTCCTCGATGGCCATGCATCAGGGCTGGCATTAATCAGGCTAGGAAAAGGAATTCCAGAGCAAATTAAAATTGAAGACAACGACTACACTCTTGAGGTCATTGACCATCCTTGATGATTTTCTCATAGTCTTCATCTGATTCCAGCCACACTGATAGTGGCATTAATGGAATTATCTTTAGAGAACCAAGGTTTCTATTGAATAAATACACATCCGGATTGAATATTTCTACCATCTGTCTCTGGAAAGACATTCGAACACCACGGCCCCGATTTCTGAAGAAGAGAATCTCGACTGTAATGCCTATTATTGTCGCGGTGTAAAGCACTAACAGGACACTGATTGAGAATGGAACGGGATCAATTAGTAGTTCCCCCGACCTTATCTTAGATCCATACATCAATTGCCTAGACAAGAGGAAAACAAGGCCGACCCCCACCCAAGGCCCTAGTTTCTCATCCACATAGGCATCCATCGGGATAATTCTTCGATTCGTGGGGTCTGCGAAAGTCAGCGTACTTTCAGTTGCAGCCCTAATTACTGAAATTGCTGATACCAGTATGATATACACAAATGCGCTGAGTAGTAATACGTGGAAAGAGCTAATTGGAGCGTATGATACTATCAGATAAGCGAATAAACCGAGAAAAACTGTTGTAGGCATCCTATGGATAGAAGCCAGTGCCTTTCCGAACTCCTTCGAACCATCATCTAGTCTGGGAATTCCAATAATCTCCCATCTGGTATATTTCTGGATGACTACTGCGACTCCAGAGAGAGCCTTCTTATCGATCAGAATCCACTCGACAAGCCTTAGAAACGGCATCATTGGGATGCTTATTATGGCGGCGAAAATCCCTACAAGAGGCCAGAGTATCAGACTTGGAAAAAGAAGGAAATGCTGAATCCTCAGCCTATGCAAAAGATCGGACTCAATCCTTGCCTGTCTATCTGAGGTAAGGTGTACCCTTCTGGCCTCTGCATCCAACTCGCCCCTGTAACGAACAAGTGGCATGCCTGAATCTAGTACTCTGCGCACTTTCTCCCTATAGTGCTCGTGTTCGGGCTCAATCCCAACCCACCACCTCCAAGCAAATGATACTGGCAAGGCAAAGAATACTGGAGAAATAAGAATAAGGATAGAAGTGACCATCGCCTCGTAATCATCAACCACGAGTTCCCGTTGTGTCTAGTAACTATAATGAAATGGTTGACATTTGATTAAAATTGACTATATTGCTGCCTCGAAATTTTCGGCCACGGCCTTCCAGTCGACAACATTCCACCATGCTTGGACGTAAGCGGCTCTGCCAGGCCCGTAGCTCTTGTAGTATGCATGCTCCCAGACATCAACCCCCAGTATAGGGACTCCCTCACCAGTCATCAGAGGGTTGTCTTGATTCGGAGTCGAGCAAATTGTCAACCCACCATCACTTACACATAGCCAAGCCCATCCACTGCCAAATCTCGTCATCGCTGCCTTTGCAAATTGTTCCTTCATAGAATCAAATGAGCCGAAGTAGTCATCGATTGCATTCGCAAGATTGCCGCTAGGAACACCGCCCCCAGACGGGGACATTGTCGACCAGAATAGTCTGTGGTTCCAGAAGCCACCCCCATTGTTTCTTACAGCGGCATTATCGAATTTTTCCATCATCAATTCTTCTATCTCCATGGCCTCCATATCCGTTCCATCGATGGCAGCATTCAGATTTGCAGTGTAACCCGCGTGATGCTTGGAGTGATGTAGTTCCATAGTCTCAGCATCGATATGTGGCTCAAGTGCGTCGTATGCATATTCTAGTTCTGGCAATTCAAATCCCATTGTATCTATTGCTGAAAAAGGGGTACTCAATATCAATCCACCGGAAGAGCAATTCACAATGTTGATGCACATCTTTTCGCAAGTAGTACCATGGGACGTATAGCCGTCACGGACGGTATGTCCGAAGAAGCCATCAAATTGCTAGAGGATAAAGGGCATGAAGTAGTACTACGCCATTATGATCCAGATGAGATTTCTACTGGATCGCTGGCTGAATTCGATGCCGTAATAATACGAAGTGCAACAAAACTTCCTGCTGAAATGATTGCTGCATCTACCAGTGATGAAGGTGGATTACGCTTCATCGGAAGGGCTGGCGTCGGTGTTGACAATATAGACATCAATGAGGCATCTAAGAACGGAATAGTGGTCTGCAATACACCGGGCGCTTCTACGAGAAGTGTCATTGAGATAACTATCGGCCATCTCATCGCATCAACCAGGAATATTGCTACTGCAGACAGGACTCTGAGAGCTGGCTTGTGGGCTAAGAAGAATCTCGGAGGAACAGAGATTGGAGGAAAAAACCTCGGACTGATAGGTTTCGGAAGGATTGCACAGGGCGTTGCACAGGCTGCAAGGTCATTTGGAATGGACGTTCATGCATATGACCCATTTGTGGATAAAGAGTTTGACGGAATAACAATGCATGATGATGTAGACGATGTCTTCTCAAACTGTACCCATATCTCCGTGCATTGCAATCTTACAGATGAGACTAGACACATGATCAATACAGAAAGGATATCGATGATGCCCGGAATTGGTGCCGATGGAATTGATTGTGGCAACCATATAGTGAGTTGTGCAAGGGGCGGAATAGTCGACGAAGATGCGGCACTGCAAGCATTGGAAAGCGGACAATTGAGGTCCTTGGCATTGGATGTATTTGAATCAGAGCCCCTCGGACAAAGCCCCCTCTTGAATCATGACTCATTCCACGGTAGCCCCCACATTGCTGCTTCCACTCTTGAAGCACAAGCTAGAATTGGCATAGAGATGGCATCATTGTTGATTGAGTTCTTCGATTATGGCAAAACTAGCACATCACTGAATTTATGATGTCGGGACAATCTTGATGCCATATTGCCCAGATGTGTTGGCGTGAATGTGGGTGGCCCGTGCAATTACTCCGGTTGCGAACGGGCTGCACAGTTCAAAAGTGATTTTTGCTACAAACATAGAAATGAGATATCACTTAAAAAAACAAATTCTGATGATATCCCTAGTGATGTAGTGTTTGACATCGACAATCAGATAATTAAATTCGAGATTGATGGGAAAAAGAAGACCATAGATTCCAAGGAAATCGACAATCTTCTTTCACGCTTGAAAGGGGCCAAGAAATTCTGGATAGTTGATCTTTCAGTTGACGAAAATGAATTTGTTCAATATGCAATAGAAAAAGGTGAGCTAGAGCATTGGGACAGATTGGAAATGATAGAAAGCAAAGAAATGTCCACAGATCAGGCATTCTCCACGTTACGAACCAAGATTACAGGAGACTATTCCGGGCATCAGTTATGGTGGAATAACGAGCACGCAGATTCGCTTCTTCGATATGCAAATCATACCGAAGAAGAGTTAGATGAACAGGAAGAAGGGAATCAAAAATGGATCGGTATTGGAATAGCAGCGATTCTATTCGTTACTTTCTTCGTCATGTTCTCTGATGGAAACAGTCCTGAAGTAATACTGGGGAATCTCGTCGGAGAAGCCATGTGTCAGGCAGTTTGCGGTATTGGGGCATTATTAGGTGGAGCGGGCGCCTCTCAACTTAGTAGATCCGACTCTGGTAAATTTACCAAATAACCTATTCCAGGCTGTGCATCTGTTCCAGAGTCTTCGAAAATATTGACAGTTTCTCAGGGACTTCTATTCCCGAAATCGGAGATCTCAGTGATACGCCGGATTCCTTCTTAGCCTTCCATACCATGGAATTGAAGGACTCCAGCTCATCGGTCAATGATCTAAAATCATCGAATCTTTCCCTGTTTAATGACGGTGGCAATCGTGGGAATTCCTTAACATCAACAGCACTATTGACGTATAGTGTTGTACTGAGGTAATGGGTGAAGAATGGACAAATCGGAGAGAAGACACTCAATAGGTCCCGGACAATACGATGCAATGTCCATGCGGCCGATGCATTGCCATCGTACAACCTTGTTTTTGACATCTCCAACCAGTGGCTGGGCAAGATGCCAGTCCCAAATGACTTGATAGCCTGGGCAGCTGAGTAAATGTCGACCTCTTCCCAAGCAGAATTAACGAATGAAAGCGTTTCTTCGAACTCAGCAAGTATCCAAATATCTTCTACCTCTAGTTCTGGCGGTAGACTCAAATCATTAGGGGAATCAAACTGACTAGCAAACCTCGCTATGTTGAAAATCTTGGTCAAAACCCCGTAATACTTTGTTTCGATCTCCTCCGGATTGATGTGAAAGTCATCACCGACCTGCGCATCGCATGCCTTCCATAGTCGGAAGCATTCACTCCCAATTTTATTCGCTTTCAGCACTACTTGCTTGCCATCTGCGCCCTTAATCTTCCAAGATCCAGTACGCCCGCCAGCCCCACATTCCAGTACGCTATCAGCATCAATTCCATTCCCTAGAGACTTGGACATCTTTCTGCCCCATGGATCCATCCCCAAACCATCGACCCAGATGTTCTCAAAGGCTGGTTTGTCAAGTAGTAGGGTGCTCTTCAGAAGAGTGTAATACAGCCAAGTCCTGACAATTTCTTTTCCCTGTGGGCGTATGGAGGTTGGAAAGGCCCGATCAAACAAATCCGGGTTATTGAGGTAACCCGAAACAAATAGGTTGGAATTCGATGAGTCCATCCATGTGTCGAATACCTTGTCCTCTCCAGAAATCTCTCCCAGATCCATTTCTAAACTGGCAAAGGACCCAAGGATCTCCTTAGTTACCCTGTCAATAACTTCCGAGTCCCCGGGAGGGGGATCTCTCCATGGCTGAACATAAGCACCCTTTGGGGGAACAATCACCTTTGACCCATCTTCTGAGTACCATATGGGGACCTCTGTATGGTACCACCTCCTCCTACTTATCGGCCAATCGATTGATATTCCATCGACCCAGTCATGAAGATACTGCCTATTTCTTTCTGGGATGAATATGCTGCTCTTGGATAATTCAATTAACCTCTCGAGGACATGCGTCTGCCTAACA
>CETY01026648.1_pt1 | contig 10938 bp, 9 predicted proteins | sample 361551 | NCBI WGS metagenome assembly CETY01 (sample SAMEA2623135, study PRJEB7988) | marine metagenome | biome: marine biome (ENVO:00000447); feature: deep chlorophyll maximum layer (ENVO:xxxxxxxx); material: "saline water (ENVO:00002010), including plankton (ENVO:xxxxxxxx)" | depth 45 m | reverse complement strand
TACCAGCCATTAACCAATTCCTCAGCGTGGTATGTCGCCGTCACACCTTTTGATGACCTCTTCGAACGCGAGGAAGTCGAACCGGTCATGCTGGATATCTACGGCAAAGACGCAAACAATGCAAATTCAGGTGAAGACTCCAACAATGAGAACGATTTCTCTTCACTGCTTACAACACCAAACCTACTGGCGGCTGGACTCGTTTTCACAGCCATGTTGCTTTTGGTAGCCATTGTACGCTCTCGTGGTGGCCAACGTAAGAGAGACCGAACACTAGAGTTACAAGAAGCAACTTGGGGCATTCAAGATAACAATTGGGATTCATTTGGTTCCCCTGCGGCACCACCAATGCCCTCAAAGCCAGTACCATCAGTTCCTGAAACGCAGGCAAACGACATCTACGCTGCTGCCCAACGTATTGAGAATCAAGACTTGTACGGCCGTCCGGCATACCAATCGCCGCAACCCGTTATGCGACCAGTTCAAAATGATGCACTCATGAACGACCTAGCTGAGTCCAATACGCCACAACTCCCGCGAGCAAGTATTGATACCTCATTCTTGGATGACTTGCTTTGAGGGGTGTCAATGAGTGAAGGCAGCCTGCCAAATCCCCGTGATGCAGTATTTACCACTGCGTTATGGGATGGTGGATTCAAAATTGCAGACTGGGCAAAACACATCGAGAGAATGAAAAAACATGCTGAATGTTTACGAATACCGTTTCCTCTCGACTTTGCCCTGAGTCTCGGGCAAAAGATGAATGAATTGGCAGTTAACGATAGTTTGTCTTTAGAGACCACTCCTAACAGACTTCTTCGGATTGAATTGTCAAGAAATGGAACTATTTCCTTAGAAACGAGATTCATCGATTTTCGAAATGAAGATATCGACGCAGTAACGGTTGCTGCACCTAAATGGGCAAAGAGAGTAAGCGGCACAAAGCACGGGTCTTGGGGCCCTTATCGCCAAGCAAAACATACTGCCGAAAGTAAAGGGGCAGACCTCGCTTTCCTTGTCGATGCTTATGCGATTATCGATGCCGATAGAGCAATGCCAATCGTCATGGATGAAGATGGTACGGCTTGGATTGCAGCACAGGAACAAGGTGGGGTAGAGAGCATTACCTTCGCATTAATTTCTGAAAAATTGCAGAGCTCGGGAATACCTGTTCAATACGGGAGATTGAATGAACGGTTGGTTGCACGAGCAATCGAAGTAGTAGCCATTGGTAGCGGAATGGGTGCATGCAAAGTTCTTTCATTAGATGGAGAAGAACTTGGGAGCAACAGAACGCTTACCACATTTTGTCAATCAGTATTAGAACAGCATTATCAAAACCAAACAACATGGAATGACGTGAGGGGTATGGATGAGTCTTGAATTACTTGGACTGCAAAACCATCTCAGAAAAGAGGGGTTGCTCGGACAACAGGCTGTAAAATATGGAGGGCCTGATGAAATTCTTCTTTGTTCAAGTGGACCTAGTTCACATTTAGCACAATTTTCGATATTATGTGGCCCACCAAGATGGCGAGTGAAAATACTACAACCGAAAAATACCGTTGCCCCTTCTCCTCACAGCCCATTGAACGGCGAGATAAAACTGGACCCTAACAAACAAAACTTCACTGCCATCGTTGAAGAATGGAAACATGGTTGCTGGTATCATTCAACCTCCATATTTGCTAATTCCATTGAAGAGGTGCTGAAGAAATTACGAACACTAACACCCCATTTACCGTTTGAAAAGAAGCCTGATGATTCACTGCCCCAGCGACCGTTTTGGGCAGGGGCTTTTGCATATGATATGGTTCAGTGGACACAACCAATTAATCTTCAACATCCACCAAAGGATGGGGAGCTTTTGACTGTTCTGTGGCTTATTGAAAATATGGTTGTACAAGAAAGGGAAACAGATTCCATATCTGTCCATTGTATACATCAAGACCAATGGTCTGACAAGGTTCTCAAATTCACAGACAAAAAGTTCCCTTTGCCAGATCTCGAAGAACCTGCATTTTCTCATGATTCTAGTTCAATGTCCGACAAAAAACATGAGCAAGTCATCGAAGATATTCGTGAAAGCATCCGTTCAGGACAAATGTATCAGGTGAACGTTGGAAGGTGGTGGGACGGGGAATTAAACGAACACCCACGAACAATCTTTCAACGCCTAACGACTAGCAATCCAGCGCCTTTTTCAGCATACATTGATGCTCCAGATTTGAATCTATCAATAGTCTGCTCATCACCTGAAAGTCTTTTGAAATGCGATAATCAACAAGTCTTTACTTCTCCAATTAAAGGTACTCGACCACGGGGATCTACCTCCACAGAAGAACATCTCCTACGCATAGAAATGGTCGATGATGAAAAAGAACGTGCTGAACATAGAATGCTGGTTGACCTCATGAGAAATGATATCGCTCAAGTTTCGAAAGTTGGAAGTATATCCATCAAACGGTTTGATGTAGAAGCATATGCGCAAGTTCAACACCTCGTTTCTCACCTTTCAGGAGACTTGAAGAAGGGTAAGAGTGGTATTGATGCCATTCAAAATGTATTTCCCGGCGGTAGCATCACTGGTTGTCCACGAACCGTCGTCTGTGCAGCAATAGACGAAGTAGAGAAGCGCCCCCGGTCGTTTTGGACGGGTTCACTTGGATGGATTGATGTTCACTCTGGTTCATGTGCCTTGAACATCATGATTCGAACGCTTATTGCACATAAAACAAGGTTTGGGTGGACAGGTTCTGTTGCGGCAGGAGGAGGCATCACCATTGGTTCGATTCCTCAAGCAGAAGTTAACGAAGCAAAATGGAAAGCCGCCGCTCTCAGGCGGGCTTGTGGTTGGTTAGAGAACGACGATTCATCGTTACCTACTAGAAAACTCGCGACTCATCCCTTAGAAATAGAGGCGGCACCGATAACTTTCGCGCAAGGCTCAGTTCAGTTCATCCAAAAATCAGAACCGAAAATTAACGGTGTTCTTCTTATTGACAATCTAGATTCATTCACATTGAATATTGCTCATGCCGTGGCTGGATTGGGATATGATGTCTCTATTCTTGAAGCCAATGAACATCTGTCACGAGATACATGGGATACTGATTCTGCTCGAGATTTAATACATCGGCTCGAACCAAGCCATATCATTTTGGGGCCTGGACCGGGCATACCTAGCGACTCACCTCTAACATTAGCAATTGCTAAAGCGTCGCTCCAATCAGAAATCCATCAACCCTTACTCGGGATTTGTTTGGGACACCAAGCGATTGGGCTTGCTGCAGGAATGACTGTTGGTCGTTCCCCAAATGGCCCTGTTCATGGGGCTCCGCGTTCATGCAAGCATTCGGAAAGCGGAATTTTCTCTGGTATCCAATCACCTAGCCTTTTCACTCGATACAATTCATTGTGCGTGTCGATACAGGAAGATGCGTCCATGCTAGATTTGACATACGAAGAAGTAACAAATGAAATTATGGCACTCGAACACAAAACATTACCGATACATGGTGTTCAGTTTCATCCCGAATCGGTCGGTTCAAAAGACGGGTTGAAACTGCTAGATAATTTTCTTAAGTTTGAAGCGGATGCTTGAAGAATCGGGAGTGCTTCGACTCATTTGAGGGGCCACTATGCCAACATGCAGACATTGTTCAAGCACCTATTCCCGGGAACAATTCATCCACGGTAATGGACCAAAATCACAAGTTTGTGTTCGTTGTGGTGTTGAAAAAGGGCTTATCTCTAAAGAAGAGGCCTCGAACATGTTCGATGATTCACTGCGGAGTGCTCGATTGCAAGTTATGGCTCGTCGCTACAGTGTTTTCATGTACATCCCTTTACTATGGACGCTGTGGATTATCGTACTCAGTGACGTACGGCCTTGGGGTTGGTACTTCCTTGGACTATTGATCGTTCTAACGCTTATTGCACCAGTATGGTTCATCTACCGAGGTGGTCAGTATTCAGGTGATATGGCAAGGTTGACCCCTAACTTTGAACGACCTAAGGGGCACTGACTAAGTCTTAGCGTGAATTTTCAAAACATCGCCATCGATTAATTCGTGTTCTGAGCCAACAACTCGCCTGGTTCTTCCGTCAACACCGCGAATGAATCCATCACCCAAATCACTGTGAACCTTGAACGCCAGTGTCTTAGCTTGAATACCAAAAGGTACAACAAAAGCATCGGGAAGGATTTTTCCATCTCCATCAGTCCAGTGGGTTTCATCTTGAACAGGGTAGACAACTATGTGATTTAGTTCGTCAAACAAAACTGTATCAATCATAGATGAAACTCCTGTGCCTTTGTTGATTGAAAGTCTTTCGAGCATATGGTCCAACGCTTTGTTTTGTGCCTCCGAAAGGGAGTTCTGAGCAGGATATTGAAAACTATCTTCTCCGGGAACATATTCGATTAGGTTTGCAGAAGAGGCGCGTCGTAAAGCCAATTCGACATCAGCCATGCACGGAATTAAGCATCCATTAACTTCAATTCCCTCAAGAACTTCGGGCGGTGCTATGTCAAACTTATTTGCGGCAATATGAATCGGAAATAAAATTCGGCGTATTTCAAAAGCAAGTGAAAAGATTACAGATTGTTCCCAATCCCATGGGCTACCTAATTCAGTATGCTGTTTTTTGAATGACTCAAAAGCTAATGATATTGATTGAAAAGTAGCGCCTAAACCAGTTAATTGTTCTTGAAGATACGTCACAAGCCCCTTTTCACCTTCTGCTTGGACCCTTCGAACTCCTCGAGTCCAACCATCGAAAAGTAAACCAGAAATCCAAGCATCAAGTTCTTGACTCAAAAATTGAATTTCCTCTCGTATACGCAGTTGAGCAACCGCCTTGGTCTGTTGGCTGCCTTGGGGATTACCCTCAATATCAGTGCTTCCAGCCGCGTCAACAACCTGAATCAAAGCATCGCAATTTGCTAAATCGGCCAAGAAAGCGTTGCCCCTTCCTTTACCTTCGCTAGCCCCTGGCACGAGTCCCGCAATATCGACCAAAAAACATGGAACAAGTCGGCGATGAGCAACGCACGAACCTGTTCTTGGCTCACACAGACTACCGCGGCGAGGGTCCTCATTATCGGCTGGTTGTATTCTGCCCTCCGATTCAAGCCTGGTGCGAAGATCTTTGCAAGGACAGGGGAGACGCGCTGCGACAAATGCGACGCCGACATTCGGTTCTATGGTACAAAATGGATAATTTGCAATATCGACCTTTGCTAACGTGGCTGCGCTAAAAAAGGTCGATTTGCCAACATTTGGTTTGCCGACAAGTCCGATTTTCACTGCAAACACACCTTTTGAGCGTGATTACTCTTCTTCAGAGTCAAGAATTTCATTACGAATCTTCGCCAGCATAATATCTAATTCTGGGAGATTCAATCGGCCATCACCATCAAGATCGACAGCTGATACGAGACGGCCCATTTCCCATGGTGGAAGGTTTGCAATGTTGGCATTTGCAAGTGCTTCCCTGAATTCATAGCCGTCAATTTCTCCAGACCCGTCTAGATCTATCGAATTGAAAAATTCAAATATCGTTTGCTTTGTTTGCTTGAGATGTTGTGCAAGCATAATCAACTCCTCTGGCATAGGATACTCTGTAATTTCATCGTTATGTAATTGGGCAGATACCCGAATGAGTGATGACCCACCTTCGTCTTCCTCAACCTCGCCAATGTTTAGTTGGGTATCGATGCCAACCCCTCTACCCAGGAGTGTTCGAATTGTAGTTGAGCCTTCAACCAGTGTATAAGAGTGGATATCAGTAGGAATTGGTGTGTCTGTAAGTGAAGCATTGTTTGGACGGCCCGTGTGAATCATCGAAAGTGCAGCCAGAATTGTTCCGATTACGACAGGATAGAACATTGCAGCAGAAACAAGATAGAATCCTCCAGTTGAGGCAATTGCATCTTCAACTCCAGAATTGGTGACCGCATACTGAGTGAAATCGCCGATTAGACCGGAAATTGTAGCCGTTAGGCCACCAATTATGGTGAACCAAACTGCAAGTTGGGCGTTACTGGCCTTTGCTAATTGCTTTTGAGAAGTCAATGGGTATGAAGTGAAAATAGCAGCCAGCATCATGAGGCTGCCTACTGTGTAGATAAATCCAGAATCAACTGTGTGAGCCATAGAACCAAGTTTATCCATTCCGACAAACGTATCCATTCCAGTAAAGAATCCGCCTACTGCGAAAATTGGAAGTACCATCATGGCAGAAGTTGCAGCAAATGCACCTGGACTCTTGACAATTTTTTCTGGGTTCGATGCTGCAGTTGCAACCATATTGACTGAACCAGCAAACAATGGAAGAAGTCCCAATGCCATGAGTATTGCCCCGACGTTTTGCAACAATTCACCTGCATCTGCTGATGACATAAAGAAGGGTGGGATGGTTACAAACAAGAATACCATGTTTGCTTTTTGCATCGATGCCGACCAAACCGGCTTACCGGCTGTGAAAGGAATAATGTGGTATGCGACTGCAAAGATTAGTGCAAGGGGAACCCAGCCGTTGAGTACTCGCTCAGCCATCCAAACCATTTGTGTAGCATCTGCAATCTCTCCAATGAAGATTAACAGCATACTCATAATCTTAGCAACCAAAGCGAGTACCAAAAACCAACTTGTTGGAGAGATGTCATCGTGTTCTCGATCACCGAAGGTGATGAAGATGTTGATGAGTAATGCAAGGTGGAGCATTGCAGACAGCAAGAGCATGGATATGTTTTGTAGTGTTTCAAGAACACTTGACTCGTTTTCAATCGTGATAAACGAAAACACTGCGGGCAAAAGCAGCACTGCTATTGTTGAAGCAGTTAACAGAGCAGCTACCATAGATGCGCTGGCTTCACTTGCAAGTCGCCCTTTAGAGGAGCGAGAAACGGCAACCAATGCAGCACCGACAAGAAGATAATTCATTGCGGTGGAAAAGAAAATGCGCGTGTAATCCGTAAGCATTGAACCGTCATCATAACTCCAACCGACGCTAGAAAGTGAATTTAGAGCGGTTGGGTCATAGCGATGCCAAATTCCCAAAAAGGTACTGAGTACGGCCATGAAAAACCAAGCCATACCGTAGCGCATCCAGGTCTTGGTTCCACTACCTGCCTCATCCTTGAACAAATCGATAAGTCCAGCAGGTGCTTTGTTGAGAAGAAACAGTCCAATTTGGCGTAATGGACTTGCCATTCCTCCGATTCCTTTGACCATATAGTTCGAGACTAGAGCTAGTACACCGACAATCAGTGCTGTTGAAATGAATACTGTTTCCATACATCACACCCCCTAATCTACGATAACCTCGCTAAGCAACGATGCAACAATTGCACCCAAACCGATGAGTATTCCAATGAGATAATACCAGATTCCACTTCCTCCAAGATTTCCAATCAAAGGGACGAGTTCTCCAAGCAACGGGATTGTGTCCCATCCAAAAACATTTGAGAACAAAGCAAGTAGTCCGAGAAGGGTTACACTAAACAGCGTCAAAAAGACTCTACTGCTCGATGGTTCTCCAGTTCCAACCGTCACATCAGGTAAAGTTGTAGCATTGGTCATTTTTGTTCACCCTCATATGACCCCGTAGGGGTCATTCCGCCCACTCGTATTGCGGTCATAAACATTCACTCCTTATACAGAGGATTTCTTCGATTGAAAAAAGGGCTATAAAGAACGAAGATTATCCAGTATATTTCCCCTTCGAGGTTTTGAAATTCCAAGGGGAGTAGGTAGAGATTGTTCAAGAAGAAGTTCTTCTTTCCACACGGATTCACATGTACATGAAAGGCCGGCGAATTCCTCAAGTTCTCCCGAAACAGCATATCGCTCAATCGCAGCAACAACTTCCGAGTCGCAAGAGCCGCAGTTGTGCGCACCTCGTACCTTGCCACCGGCGGTGGGGTGGATTATCAATCGGCACACTTGGTCTGCATCGCCATTTTTTCCGCCGTTAGGATGAATCGTTGGATGGACTCGTCGAATCATTTCAACCAAGGACCAGAGCCAAGGTGGACGATATTCGTTATTTCGATGCAAACGATCGATGATTGTTCCACGTTGGATATTCATCGGATTCACGGAAATTTCATCGCTTCTTTCAGCGACATCTTCAATCCACTTCACACCGTGATTCAAAGCATCGGCTTCGCTCATAAACGGGGGTTTGAACATAAGGTATGTCTTTATTCGAATGCCATGATTTTTGAGATTTTCAACGGCTCTATCCCATGACTTTGTCGAAAAACCTTTGTTCACGTGGAAGCGAAGTACTTCATCATCGTAAGCTTCCAGCCCGATTGCAACAGCAAAACTTTGGTTGAACTGCTTCGCCCAAGTTAATTTTGCATCAGTTAACTGTTCACACCGGCTTTCAACAATCAATTCCTTACCAAGACTTTGACAATCAGACAACACAGTCTGTTGAAATTCTACGGGTATTTCTCGATCTTCTAGCAATGAACCGCTCGTGTAAACTTTGACCATTGCATGGTCTTTGAAATCCTCAAACTTCTCCTTGGCATATTGCCACTGGGCATGGAGGTCTTCATTGGTAACATCATCCCTTGTATCGTTAAAATATCCACAAAAAGTACAACCACTGGACCACCACCAATGGCAACCTTTGGTTCGCAGAATTACGGTAACTGCACTGCAAGGTGTACCATCTGCAAGGGTTTCAGGAGTGAAATACACCGTCGCTGGCTCACTTGCATCCCATGACTGTTGGCGAGCGATGGCCCATGGAGTATTTGCTGGGGCTTTTACCAGGTCGTGAATGCGGGAGCCTTTTTTGCCTTCACCAAGTAGTGTGAGCGTTTTTGGCTGCGACATTCTACTCCCTCGTGCCTTGGGGCATACCGTTCATGTTTCAACCCACCGGAGATTTCCTCAATTAGTTTGTATTGGGCGGAATAAAATCGTGGTTCCGGCCTGAACAAATTCACCTTTTGGATGTGAAGAGTTGTGATCTTCAGCAGAAATTACCTCCGGAGAAAAATGAGTTGCTGGAGCCCTAATGTCGACACGAGAACCTAAACGTATCATCCCATAACGCTGACCTCGACGAACTTGAGAATCCGTTCCTAACCACGGCACGATTGTTCTAGCAAGAATTCCTGATATCTGGGTGACTTCAATCATCATGTTATCCTCGCTACAAAAAACACTTCGAACACGTTCATTGTACTGGCTTTCTTTCTTAAATGCCGGGCGAAATGGACCTCTTTTCAAACCTTTACCGGTACGGTGTTCCATTCGAAGCAAAGTTCCGGCGCACGGTGCGCGGTTAACATGAACATCCAATGGCGACATAAAAATGGCAATTCTAATAACGTCGTTGTCGGATTCTTCACCCTCAGAAACTGCTTCGAACCGCTGCTCTGTTTCGAACTGAAGTGGCTTACTGAGAGGTTCGGGGAACCAGACACCTGTCGTATCGTCAGATACGCAATTACCTGAACTTACTTCCTCTTTTGATGGACGGCGGCCGTTGGCTCGTTCTCTTCGAATAAACATAACATGCCCATCAGCAGGACTGACAAGAATTCCTTCTTCCCGAGGGATTGGTCGGTCTGGGTCACGCCAAAAATTAGCACTAAAAGCAGAAAGCATGAAGCAAAAAATAGCAAATAAAGGGATTAATCCGTACAACGAATCAATTGTAGCGCCAATAATTAGCGCACATCCTCCCATGAAGAAAGGAATCAGAACTGGACCGTGCCCCCCGTGGGCCAATCCAGACATCTACTCACCTCAATCTGCCCAAGGGTCATCGCCATCAGCCCACGTGGCAGAGGCTGTTGTGGCACTCGGTGATTCTTCTGCAGCATCTTCGGCAGCATCTTCAGTCGGTTCATCGGATTTTTCGTCCGGGACTTCAGAAGCTTCGTCCGATGATTCTTCCACTGTGTCGGCCACCTCGACGGTTTCTGTGCTTTCCTCAGCGGCATCTGCTTCTGCTTCAGCCATATCCGAAACACGTGCCTCGACCATATCCTCCATACGTTCAGTAAACGCACGAGCCATGTGCTGAGACTTACGTTCTGCTTCGATTGCTCGTTCAATCATCTCGTATCGAACCTTGATTGCTTTGTTTAAGTCCTCAAAAATTTGCATGTGATCAACATACCAGTCGTCACGAGCCTTCATTTCAACAACTGCGTGTTTCAAATCGTTATCGAGTTCTTCTGCAATGCTGAAAACAGTACTAACACGCGTCTTTTCACGTGAGTACTTTTCCTCCATCTTTTCCAATTCAGGTTCAAGATGTTCGACCTTTTTAGTAGCCTTAACCGCCCGTAGTTCGAGTTCACGTACACGAACTTCCTTTTCAGAAAGAAGTGCTTCTTGGGTTTCCTTCTCAATTTCACGTTCGATGATTTCTTTTTCAAGAACCTCGATGGTCGCTAGAGCATCTTCCAAATCTGCTTGTGCAGAAGTGAATGCTTCGTAAAGGACCTTGATCTGGTCCTCGTATTCATCAGCCGACAATTTTTTGACTGCGGGTTCAAATTCTTCTGGTGCAATGGTTCCATCTTCGGTCATTTTTTCACCCGGAGGTAAGCCTCCATGAACACCCACACGCCACCACCCTATCAAGCCGACGCATGGTAGGACTGACCAAAAGCCCTCATTTAACAAAAATTACCGGTACGAATCGGTAACAGCGACAAGTTCCCTGGCGATACTTACCTCGCCCATAGAATGTCCAGCATCAGGCACGATTGTCAAATAACTTGAAGGAATTGCTTTGTGCAATTCCCATGCACTACGAGCGGGACAAACAACGTCGTAACGACCTTGAACAATATGCATAGGTAGGTGTTGTATAGCATCTACATGGTTGAGAATGTGTGCTTCGTCAAGAAAAATGCCATTGATGAAATAATGACATTCAATCCTTGCAAAG
>CETY01454882.1_pt1 | contig 10952 bp, 10 predicted proteins | sample 361551 | NCBI WGS metagenome assembly CETY01 (sample SAMEA2623135, study PRJEB7988) | marine metagenome | biome: marine biome (ENVO:00000447); feature: deep chlorophyll maximum layer (ENVO:xxxxxxxx); material: "saline water (ENVO:00002010), including plankton (ENVO:xxxxxxxx)" | depth 45 m | reverse complement strand
ATTGCCTATTATTTATTAACAAATTTGGCACTTAGTGTTAATTAAACACTAATTTAAGAAGAAAATGTTAAATTATTTTTAGCAAAATCTAACAATGAATTTTGTTTTTTTTTGATTTTTTAAGAAAATAAATAGTTATTTTAGCGTCAAACAATAAGTTATGAACCAGTTTTATTCTGATAAAGTTTATCAAAGTATTATTAAAATTTTATTTATTTTTTCGTTTTTTTTAATCCCTGAAATCAATTTTTCACAAAGTCAAAATCCATATATTATTCAGGCAGATATTAATTTTAAAAATGAAGCATATTTCGATGCGATAGATTTATATAAAAAAGGAGAGGTAAAAGAAAAAGATATTCAAGAAAAAGGAAGAATTAATTTTCAAATTGCAGAATGTTATAGGTTGGATGTAGAGCCTGCTCAAGCGGAGACCTATTATAAAAGAGCAATGAAGCTTAAATATCAAAAAGATCACCCAAAGATTTATATTGTTTTAGCTGATGTTCTAGTTGAAGAGGGGGAATATGAATCAGCTGCAGAAAATATTAGAAAATATCTAGAGATATATCCTGAAGATAAACATGCTAATACTTTACTTTCTTCTTGTGAACATCATGCAGAGTGGGTTAGAAATGGTACAAAACATATAATTCTCAACGAAAGACAAATTAACTCTGAACACTATGATTATTCTCCTGCTTGGGGAGACATTAATCACAATACCTTAATTTTTGTTTCTGCAAGAGATGGTTCCAACGGAGATGGAATTGATTCTCGTACTGGCGATAGTTACATGGATCTTTGGACTACATCTAGGGATAATAATGGTAAATGGAGTGAGCCACAATTGCTTCCTAACTCTATTAACTCTAAAGATAACGAAGGACCTGCTGTTTTATCCCCAGTTGGAGATCAGATATATTTTACTCGATGCCCTAGAATGAAGAAAGTTGATTTAGGTTGCGAGATTTTTTATTCTAAAAGAAAGGGCGATTCTTGGACTCAAGCTAAAAAAGTTATTCTTAAACCAGATGGTGCTGACACTCTTTCATGCGGACATCCAGCTATGGATTCTGAAATGAAAATTATGATTTTCTCTGCAGATTTTCCAGGCGGGTATGGAGCTCATGATTTGTGGATTTCAGAATATGATCCTAGGGAAGAAAACTGGATGACACCAGTTAACTTGGGCTCATCCATCAATACTCAAGATGACGAAATGTTTCCTTATTTATCAGAAAATGGAGATTTATATTTTTCATCTGATGGGTATGAAGGTTTTGGATCACTGGACATCTTCAAGGCAACAAGTTTGGGTGAAAAAAAGTGGGGAGATGTTGAAAATTTGAAATATCCTCTTAATTCACCTGAGCATGATTTTGGAATTATATTTGAAAGAAACAATGATAGGAGAGGAGTTTTTTCATCTTCCAGAGAAGGTACAAGAGGCCATGATGATATTTTTAACTTTAATGTTCCTCCTGTTTTATTAAAGTATTATGTAGAGGTTACTAATTCAGAAAGTGGAGAGCCTGTTCCTGGAGCTACTGTTAAAGTTACAGCGATCGATACTAACGGAGGTATCAAAGAAGAATATGTTCAAACAACAGACATTGATGGTGCCATATTATTTAATGAAATTTCTGAAGGCAAAAGATATATTGAGCATGACCTTATTTATGAAGTAGAATGTCAAAAAGATAGTTTCTTAGTAAGAAAGTCTAAATTTTCAACATTTAATTTAGAAGATAATAAAACATTTTTCGATCCATTTGAGGTTCAACCTTTTGTAGTCGGTGTAGCTGGAGCAGCAATGGATTTCCCTGAAGTTCAGTATGCTTTAGATAAAGCAGAGTTATTGATAAATGAAGATTTAAACTCTGAGGACTCATTAGATTTTTTGTATAATACTTTAATTGATAACCCTAGTATCGTTATTGAACTTCAAGCCCATACGGATTGTAGAGGAGGAGATGATTATAATCAAACACTATCTCAAAGAAGAGCTCAGTCATGTGTAGACTATTTAGTGTCTAAGGGAATTCCGTCAGAGAGAATGAAAGCTGCTGGATATGGAGAATCCATACCAAGAATGAAAGGTTTAGAATGTGAATCTATTTCTAAACTTTCTACCAAAGAAGAACAAGAAGCTGCTCATCAAAAAAATAGAAGAACACAGTTTATAGTTTTAAATTCTGATTATATTCCCAAAGATAATTAGTAAATAATTTTATTCGTCCTTAGGGATACAATTTTCATGAAAGATGATTCTAGATATGCCCAAAGAGGTGTTAGTTCAGGAAAAGAAGAAGTTCACAATGCTATTAAAAACATTGATAAAGGTATATTTCCCAAGGCTTTTTGTAAAATAGTACCAGATTATTTATCAAATAGTAAAGACCATTGTATTGTAATGCATGCTGATGGTGCAGGAACTAAATCTTCTTTAGCTTATGCTTACTGGAAAGAAACAGGGGATATTTCTGTTTGGAAAGGGATTGCTCAAGATGCATTGATCATGAATTTAGATGATTTGCTTTGTGTGGGTGCAGTTGACAATATATTAGTTTCATCTACTATTGGAAGAAATAAAAACAAAGTTCCAGGTGAAGTTATTGCTGCTATAATTCAAGGTACAGAAGAAATATTGGAAGAATTAAGGTCATTTGGTTTAAATGTTCATTCAACAGGTGGTGAAACTGCTGATGTAGGAGATTTAGTAAGAACAATTATTGTTGACTCTACCGTTGTTGCAAGAATGAAAAGGAGTGATGTAATTTCAAATAAAAATATTCAGCCAGGAGATGCAATAATAGGTTTGTCATCATTTGGTCAAACAAACTATGAAAAAAATTATAATGGAGGCATGGGGAGTAATGGACTTACTTCAGCTAGACATGATGTTTTTAATAAATATATTGCTGAAAAATATCCTGAATCCTTCGATGATAGTATTTCTTCTGCCTTAGTTTATTCTGGTTCTCAATCATTAACCAGTAAAATCAATAATGTTCCTCTTGATGCTGGAAAATTGGTTTTATCACCTACAAGAACCTACGCTCCAGTGATGGTAAAAATATTAGAAAAGCATAGAAAAGACATAAATGGAATGGTCCATTGCAGTGGTGGAGCACAGACTAAAATTCTTCATTTTATTGATCGCAATCATGTAATTAAAAATAATCTTTTCTCGGTTCCTCCTTTATTTGAACTTATTCAAAAAGAGTCTAGCACACCATGGGATGAGATGTATAAAGTTTTCAATATGGGTCATAGAATGGAAATTTATACCCATCCAAAAAATATTGATTCCATCATTCAGATTTGTAGTAATTTTAATTTAGATGCTAAACAAGTCGGAAGAGTAGAGGAGTCATCTACAAAGAAATTGACTATATCTTCGGAAAAAGGAGAATTTTTATACTAATGAGTGATCAAGGATTATTAAATAAATTAGAGCAAATTTCTTTCAAATTTGATGAAATAGGTAAACAAATGGTTGATCCAGATATTATTTCAGATATGAAAAGATATGTTGGTTTAAATAGAGAATATAAAGAACTAAGCGAAATTGTAAAGGTTTACCATTCCTATAAAGATATCCTTGCAAATATTGAAAGTGCAAAGTCAATAATTCAAACTGAAAAAGATCCAGAATTCAAGGAAATGGCAAGAGATGAGCTTGAAGAGTTTCAGCAAGCCAAAGTTGTACTTGATGAAAAAATTAAATGGCTATTAATTCCAAAAGATCCTGATGATAATAAAAATGTAATTATGGAAATTAGGGCAGGAACTGGAGGAGATGAAGCCTGTATTTTTGTTGAAGATATTTTTAGAATGTTTTCCATGTTTTTTAAAGAAAAGTCTTGGTCTTTTGATGTGCTTAATTCAAATGCTGGAGGAACTAAAGGTTTTAGAGAAATTTCTTTAAGTATTTCTGGTGAAGAAGTTTATGGAAAGCTAAAATTTGAATCTGGAGTTCACCGAGTTCAAAGAGTTCCTGAAACTGAATCTCAGGGTAGAGTTCATACTTCTGCTATAACTGTAGCAGTTCTTCCTGAAGCTGAAGAAGTGGATTTTGAATTAAATTTAACAGATGTAAAAAAAGATACTTTTAGGGCCTCAGGCGCTGGAGGTCAACATGTTAATAAAACAGAATCAGCTGTGAGGTTAACCCATCTTCCAACGCTTACTGTAGTTGAATGTCAAGATGGTCGATCTCAACATAAAAACTATGAAAAAGCTCTTCAGGTCTTAAGGTCTAGGCTTTATCAAGCAGAAGCAGAAAGATTGGATAAAGAACGTGCTGATAAAAGAAAATCACTGGTTTCTACCGGAGACCGATCTGCAAAAATTAGAACTTATAACTATCCCCAAGGAAGAATTACTGATCATAGGATTAATAAAACTATTTATAATCTATCTAGTTTCATGAATGGAGATATTCAGGATATGATAGATGCATTGATTATGGCTGAAAATGCGGAGAAGTTAAATGAAAGTAAATTAGACGAGTCATGAATAAAGCAGAGATTATAGCTAAGATAAGAATCAAGAAATCTTTTCTTTGCATTGGTTTAGATACTGACATCAAAAGAATTCCTTCGTTTTTATTAGAATACGAAGATCCTGTTTTCGAGTTCAATAAAAGAATTATTGATGCTACCAAAGATTTATGTGTTGCTTATAAACCAAATATTGCTTTTTATGAAGCCATGGGAGTTAATGGCTGGAAAAGTTTAGAAAAAACAATTAAATATATACCAAAAAATATTTTCACAATTGCTGATGCCAAAAGGGGAGACATTGGGAATACTTCTAAAAAATATGCTGAAACTTTTTTTTCTACTTATAGCTTTGACGCAATTACTGTTGCACCATATATGGGTTTAGATTCCGTAATGCCATTTTTAGAGTATTCAAATAAATGGACCATAATTTTGGGACTTACAAGCAACAAGGGGTCCAGTTCTTTTCAAAATTTAAATCTTGAAAATGGAGGTCAACTTTATAAAGAGGTAATAACATCTTCTAGTAAATGGGGAAGTCATGATAATACTATGTATGTTATAGGGGCAACTCAAGCTAAAGATTTAAAAGAAATTAGAAAATTAATTCCCAATCACTTTCTTTTAATTCCTGGAATTGGAGCTCAGGGAGGCAATTTAGATAATGTTATTAAAAATGGATTAAATAATGATGTAGGGATATTGGTAAATTCTTCAAGAGGAATTATTTATGCTGGAAACGATGCTCAATTTGCATCAAAAGCAAGAGATGCTGCCTCTAAGATTCAAATAAAAATGGCTGAATATTTATAATTTAAATTAATATGAATTTTTATTTCCCAATTGTTAATAGTATTTATGTTTATTTTGAGAAAAAAGCATTTGGTGTTTGTGAGTGGTTAGGTAGTATTTTTGGAATCAACCCCGCATTAGTAAGAAAATTTTTTATTTATATAAGTTTTGTCACTCTTGGTAGCCCACTTTTAATATATTTTCCATTGGCTTACTTTTTGGAAAATGTAGATAAATTAAAATGGCGAAAAAAAAGAAAAACAGTTTGGGACTTTAAATAATAAATAAAATTCAATATTTCTAATGAATAAACTTAAAATTTTAGTTACCGGATCAAATGGTCTTTTAGGTCAGAAAATTGTTTACCAGTTAATAAAAAGAAAAAATATTGACCTCATTGCAACTGCAAAAGGTCCTAATAGATTAATAGAAAAAAAAGGATATCAATACATTGATTTAGATATAACCAGTAAGAACCAAGTTTATAATATCTTTAATGCTATCAAGCCTCATGCTGTAATTAATTGTGCAGCAATGACCAATGTAGATGCTTGTGAACAGAATCAAGAAAATTGCTGGAATATTAATGTTAGAGCAGTAGAATATATTGCAACTGTAAGTGAGTCTTTTAAAGCCCATTTAGTTCAATTAAGTACAGATTTCATTTTTGATGGAAATTCTGGTCCTTACTCAGAAGAGGACACACCTAATCCACTTCATTTTTATGCTAAATCAAAATTAGAGTCAGAAATAATTGTACAAAGGATCATGACTAATTGGAGTATTGCTAGAACTATAATTATTTATGGCATTACAGACAATATGAGTCGGTCAAATTTAGTCCTATGGGCTAAGAATGAAATGGAGAAAGGTAATAGTATAAATGTTATCAATGATCAGTTTCGATCTCCAACATTTGCGGAAGATTTGGCAAAAGGATGCATTTCCATAGTAGATCATTCTGCATTTGGAATTTATCATCTATCAGGTCCCAAAACCTATAGCATATTGGAATTAGTCAATATAGTCGCAGATTTTTATAAATTAGATAAGTCTTTAATTAATCCTATTAGTACAGCATCATTAAATCAGCCTGCTAAAAGACCATTAGTTACAGGTTTTATTATTGATAAAGCTATTAAAGATTTTGGATATAGCCCAGTTGACTTTTTGGATGGAATATCTATTATGGACCAACAAATAAAAAATAATGAAATTTAAAATCACCTCTCTATTTTTAACCCTTCTTCCTAATTTGTTTTTTGCTAATACTGAAAATACTAGTGATATTGGTTTAGATCAGAGAATTGATCAAGCTTTTCAACCTTTTTCAGATTTAGTTTCTAATATTGTTTTCTTTGAAGTTTTTTCTGGGGCTCCATTTGTAATAATACTTTTAGTTTTAAGTGCACTATTTTTCACCTTATACTTTGGGTTTCCTAATATCAAATATTTTGGAAAAGCTATAGGAGTTGTTAGAGGAAAATATGATCATATAGATCAATCCATTTCAGGAAATGATGAACTATCAATAGATGGAGATATAGTAGATACTATTTCAGATGAAAATAAAGAGGGTGAGGTTACACATTTTCAAGCATTAGCAACAGCTGTTTCTGGTACAGTAGGAAATGGAAATATTGCTGGTGTAGCACTTGCTATTGCTTTAGGAGGGCCAGGTGCAACATTTTGGATGATAGTTTGTGGATTGCTGGGAATGTCTACAAAATTTGTAGAATGTACTCTTGGGGTTCAATATAGAGATATTGGTAATGATGGTACTGTTTATGGTGGACCAATGTATTATTTAAGTAAGGGTTTAAAGGAAAAAGGATTTAATGTTCTTGGAAAGATTACTGCAGCTTTATTTGCAGTGTTTTGTATTGGTGGCTCTTTTGGCGGTGGAAATGCAGCTCAATCCAATCAAGCAACAATTGTCATTAAAGACTTAATGGGATTACAAAGTAATAGTGCTGGGGCTTTTATAGGAATTGTTTTAGCCTTTTTGGTTGGAATTATTATTATTGGGGGTATCAAACGAATTGCTTCAGTAACAGAGAAGATTGTTCCTTTTATGGCAGTGCTTTATTTATTGGCATGTCTTTATATTATATTAATTAATGTAACCCTTGTTGATGATGCTATTAGCTTAATTATTACTCAAGCATTTAATCCAAAGGCAGTTGGAGTTGGTGGAATAATAGGAGTATTATTAGTTGGTTTCAAAAGAGCTGCATTTTCCAATGAGGCGGGTGCAGGATCTGCATCTATAGCACATTCAGCAGTAAAAACAAAGTATTCAGCTTCTGAAGGTCTCGTAGCCTTGTTAGAACCTTTTATTGATACTGTTGTTATATGCACTATGACTGCCCTTGTTATTATTATTTTCAATTTTGGTGGTGCTTTTGAATATGGAGGAACTAATGGAACTGTATTAATTGATGGTATTCCTTACGAAGGCGCTGGAATTACGTCAATGGCTTTTGCAGAATATATTCCCTACTCTAATGTTTTTCTTACAGTTGCTGTAGTGTTATTTGCTGTTTCTACCATGATTTCATGGTCTTATTATGGATTACAGTCATGGAAGTATTTATTTGGGCGAGGAAAAGCAGCAGATCTAACTTATAAACTACTTTTTTTATTATTTGTAATAATTGGAGCAGCTGCAAGTATGAATTCAATTTGGGCTTTTTCAGATGCCATGATTTTCGCAATGGTTTTTCCTAATATGGTAGGTTTGTACTTTCTATTTCCTATTGTAAAGAAACAGCTAAATAGATATTTGAAAGCCATAAAAGATGGTGTTTAGTATAGTTTGTTTAGTTAATGAAAAATAAATTAAGTTACTCTCCTTCTCAAAGAAGAGGAATTATCTTTATGTTTTTAATTATTGGTGGGTATTTTATTTATCTCTTTTATATCCAAAGTTATAATTCGGAATTAAGTACCATAGAAGTAACAGAAAGTTCTTCAATATCCAAAAAAGAAATTAAAGAATTTGAAATTCAAATTCCTGACATTAAAAATCCTAATTCTTGGGATTATAATGATTGGACTTTATTAGGCTTTTCTAATAAACAGATAAGAATAATTAATAATTATAAGTTGAAATTAGATAGTTTTACTAGCAAAAAACAATTGTTTAGTTGCTTTGCTTTTAATATTAATCATAAGAAAATGTTAGATACAATTGTTGACTTTCCTAAACCACCTAACCCGATTGTTGAGAAAATTAATTTAAAATCATTTTTATTTATTGTAAGTGAATTAACGCCAAATTATGACCTTAATAAATCCTTTGACACTATATATTATCAACAAAAAGATGGTAGATTCTTTTATTACCTTTTAAATAATTTTAAAAATAAGAAGCAATTAAAAAGTAGTAATTGGTGGTCTTATAAATATCCGAAAGTGGTTAATCTTGACATAAATATGCTAAAAATAATTATTTCAAATAAAGCTCAAGAAAAAAAACAAATTTTGAGAATTAAGAATAATTCTATTTTAAATATTAATTTATCAGATACTTCACAATGGAAGCGTCTAAAGGGAATTGGATCAAAAAGAGCCATTCGAGTTGTTAAATACAGAAATTTATTAGGAGGATTTAATAATGTGGAACAGCTAAAAGAGGTTTACAGTATAAGCGATAGCCTTTATGATTCTTTGAGCAAATTCTTATATATTAAAGACTCTTCAATTAATCAAATTAATGTCAACACTTGCAGTGTTAATCAACTCAAAAAACATCCATACATAAAGTGGAATATCGCTAATTCAATAGTGAGCTATAGAAAACAACACGGAACTTATAAATCTTTAAACGAACTCTTGAAAATTCATATTATAGATGATGAATTATATATTAAAATTGTATCTTACCTGACGATTTAAAAATCATAATTTGAACATTATAAATAAGATAAAAAAGCACATTAGAGATGTTTATGATTTCCCTAAGAAAGGAATCGTTTTTAAAGATATTACCCCTGTTCTTAAAAACCCTTTATTATGTTCAGAAATTGTAAATGAACTGTCTAAGTCAATAAGTCCTCAAACAACCCATATTGTAGGTGTTGAAAGTAGAGGTTTTTTATTTGGTCTGCCATTAAGTATTCAGAATAGCATTTCTTTCGTTTTAATAAGAAAAAAGGGTAAGTTACCTTATAAAACAGTTGGTCTAGATTATGATTTGGAATATGGAAGTGCTTCAATTGAAATGAATTTTGGTGATATTAATTCTGGTGATAAAGTAATTATTCATGATGACTTATTAGCAACTGGAGGAACTGCATTAGCAGCTGCAAAATTACTCAATGATCAGGGTGCAGAAGTATTGGGATTTAGTTTTTTAATTGAACTAGAGTTTTTAGAAGGGAGAGAAAAATTGCAAAAGGTAAGTAGTAATATTAATAGTATTGTTAAATATTAAATTTATGAATTTTGATTACTCAGAACAACAATTAATGATTCAACAAATGGTTGAAGACTTTGCTGATAAAGAGATTCAGCCAAATATTAATAAATGGGATGAGCATCAAATTTTTCCAATTGATTTATTTAAAAAGGCTGGTGACTTAGGATTAATGGGGGTATTAGTTCCTGAAAAGTACGGAGGAGCAGGCTTGGGGTATGATGAGTATATTTTAATTATTGAAGAAATTTCAAAAGTATGTGGAGCTATTGGTTTATCATTAGCTGCTCATAATTCTTTATGTGTTAATCATATTTTAAAATTCTCCAGTGAGAGTCAAAAACAAAAGTGGCTTCCTAAATTATCTTCTGGAGAATGGATTGGATCATGGGGTTTGACAGAGCCAAATACAGGTTCAGATGCAATGAGAATGAAATGTGTTGCAGAAAAAGATGGAGATTATTGGGTTATTAATGGTTCAAAGAACTTCATAACTCATGGTATTTCTAGTGATATTATTGTTGTAATTGTTAGAACTGGAGATTTATTAGATTCTCACGGAATGACTGCTTTTGCCATCGAAAGAGGCACAAAAGGTTTTAATGCTGGTAATAAAGAAGATAAGTTAGGTATGAGAGCATCAGAAACTTCTGAAGTCATTTTCGATAATTGTAGAGTTCATAAAGAAAATATTATAGGAAAAATTGGTGAAGGGTTTATTCAGTCTATGAAAATTCTAGATGGAGGGAGAATTTCTATTGGTGCCATGGCTTTGGGCATGGCAGAAGGAGCTATGACCGCTGCCATTAATTATTCAAAAGAAAGAGAACAATTTGGAAAAACTATCAGTAAGTTTCAAGGTATTTCTTTTAAATTAGCAGATATGGCTACTGAAATAGAGGCCTCCAGACTATTATTATTTAAAGCCGCTTCTCAAATTTTAAATTCAAAAAAATCCAGTTATTTTTCAGCTATTGCAAAATATAAGGCATCTGAAGTAGCCGTTTCAGTATCTAATGAAGCATTACAGATATTTGGTGGCTATGGATATGTCAAAGATTATCCAGTCGAGAAATTTTATAGAGACTCTAAACTTAGTACAATTGGAGAGGGAACTTCTGAAATTCAAAAAATAGTAATTTCACGAACATTATTAAATAAGTAAATATCTTTTTGGAGATTTATTTTTATTGTATACATTTGCCAACCTTAAAACATTAAAATGCTAC
>CETY01078750.1_pt1 | contig 10964 bp, 1 predicted proteins | sample 361551 | NCBI WGS metagenome assembly CETY01 (sample SAMEA2623135, study PRJEB7988) | marine metagenome | biome: marine biome (ENVO:00000447); feature: deep chlorophyll maximum layer (ENVO:xxxxxxxx); material: "saline water (ENVO:00002010), including plankton (ENVO:xxxxxxxx)" | depth 45 m | reverse complement strand
AGTAGCTCCATAAATTGTTGCATGATTACCTTGTCCACTTAAATCAGTCCAAGTATTACCAGAACCAGAATATGAATTACTATCTCCAGCATCTAAGCTAATAAACAAGTTTGTTGTAACAATAGGAAGTGGCAATTGTACTGGGAATGGGAATGGTGGTTGAACTGGTGCTGCGACTGCTTCTTGAGGATATGCATTTGCTTTAGCACTTGCTCCAGCAGTTCCCATAAACCTTCTTGGAGTCCCTAAATTACCTTTTGGTGTTGCTGTTACTGTATCGTTTGCATAATCAATTCGATCTATTGTTGTAAGCACTGTTGGTGTGGCACCACCAACCCAGTATCCAAAGTTGGCATTACCTGATGCAGTAACTCTAGTTTTTACGGAAGTTAATGGACCTTTGACTAATGCTGTTGCAGTGTCATTTGCATATTCAATTCGATTTACTATTGATGTGTAGACACCAGGTTCTCCACCACCTGTGTATGCAAAATTTGCGTTACCTGCGGTACCAAAAGAAGTATTTTTTGCAGATAAATTACCTACTGGTGACGGTGTTGCAGTGTCATTTGAAAAATCTATTCTAGTTACCTTTGATGTAGCAGCATTTGTTCCACCAATAACATACCCATGAGTTGTATTACCTGCTGCTCCTGGATTGTAGGCATAGTTAGGATGATCTAAATTACCTACTTGTGGTGCTGTTACTGTATCGTTTGAAAAATCAACACGATTTACTCGTGAAGGCATATCGACTCCTCCAACCCAATACCCATGAGTTAAACTACTCATTGCACCTTGCATATATGTAGATTGATTCAAAGGACCTCTGACTGATGCTGCACCAGTATCATTTGAATAATCAATTCGATCTACAGTAGATAATCCAGGATGAGGACTTCCAGCACCCCAATATCCATGAGTAGTGCTTCCTGTACTTGCAGCACCATATTTTGCAGAACTTAATGGTCCTTTTGTTACTGCTGTTGCTGTATCATTATTATAATCAAGACGTTCAGTTGATGAGAGAGGACCAGGAGATCCACCTCCAAAGTATGCGAACGCAGGACCGACTGATGGTGCAGGAACTTGAGAAGCACTATCAACCCATCTAATTCTTGGAATGAAAGTTGGAGTTCCTTGTTTAGCGTTTGCTTGACCACCAGCAGCATAATGATTGGTTCGAGTGCCACTTAATGATCCTCTTGCTGATGCTGTTGCTGTATCATTTGCATAATCAATTCGATCCATTGTACTTGTTCCAGCATGTCCGCTTGTTGATCCTCCACCAGACCATCCATAAGAAGTGCTACCTGTAGATTTAGTTTTTCTTATTTGTGTTAAAGGTCCTTTTGGCGATGATGTTGCTGTATCATTCGAATAATCAATACGTGTTGTTGAGGACATCCAATTATTACTACCAGGAACAGTATTAAATCCACCAGTAACATATCCATAATCAGCATTACCTGTCGCACCATTTCCTTCAACCTTATAAGCTATATTACCTTTGACTGTTGCTGTTGCTGTATCATTCGAATAATCAATTCGATCCACACTTGACATACTGGGGGGAGTTCCTGCAATAACATATCCATATGAAGAATTACCTGTTGCAGAAATATATCTTCTAGTAGCAGTTAATGGACCTTTTGCTGACGCTACTGCTGTATCGTTTGAAAAATCAATACGATTTACTGTTGTTAATGGTAATCCACCACAAATATATCCATAATTGATAGTATCAATTCCAGCAGAACTACTTAATCCATTAATCGGTGGCAAATTTCCTTTAGGTGTTGCTGTAGCAGTGTCATCTGCATAATCAATTCGACTAATATTAGTGTTTGAGGAACCACCTACTGTATAAGAATAATTTAAACTGCTTACCGATGCATTCCTACTCATTGATCTATCTAAATTTCCTCTTACTCCTGCGGTTCCAGTATCATTACTGAAATCAACTCTGTGATATCTCGATCCTCCACCATCTCCAGCAATCCAATATCCAAAAGCAGGACCTGATGCGGTTGTGGTATATCCATCAGAACCTTTGTCTACTGTTTGAGATACTGTTGAAGGAACTGGAGTAGGACTAAGCCCAGCACCATTATATGCAGAATATGATAAAGAACCAACCACCACTGCTGTTGCTGTATCGTTTGAATAATCAATTCGATCTACTGTTGAAAAATTAGTTGCTGGATATCTTCCACCAGCAAAATATCCATGAGAGGAACTACTGAATGCACTAGCACCGTATCTTCCTATATCAGAGGCAGGAGTGCTACTTATATTTCCTTTTTCTACGGTATTCGCAGTGTCATTAGAAAAATCAAGACGATCTATTACTGAAGACTCATTACCACCACTCCAGTATCCAAAATCAACGTTACCTGTTGCTGCAGTGTCATATTTAGGTGAACCTAAATTTCCTTTTGGTGATGTTATTGCTGTATCATTCGCAAAATCAATACGTGTTATATATGAATAACCACTTGAAGCTGGATATCTTCTACCACCAAGGTATCCATATGATTGATTACCTGTACCGCCATGATAAAACCAACCACCATCAGGTATATTTCCTTTTGGTGTTGCTGTTGCTGAATCATTTGAGTAATCAATACGATCTATTTTTGAACTAACATCTGCAGTTGAAGCAGTTCTTCCACCAGCAATATATCCATAATTAACATTACCTACTGAACCTCCTCCTGCTCTTCCATCACTTAAATTACCCGTTATTGATGCTGTAGGAGTGTCGTTTGAATAATCGATACGGTCTACTCTTGAAATATCTCCCGTTGCAGGACTACCACCAGAATATCCACCAGCAAAGTAACCATAAGATTCACCACTCACTCCAGATCCTGTATTTCGAGCAACAGTCAGTGATCCTTTCACTGATGCAGCTGATGTATCGTTTGAAAAATCAATACGATTTACTGTTGATAGTCTATTTCCACCAAACCCCATACCAACGTATCCAAAATCCAATCCTGCTGAACGAGGATATGCTTCAGTTCTGGTTGCTGGAACTATAGGAGTAGCAGGTCGTTGTTGACCGTTATCTTGAGCAGATGCTGCTGTCAGTTTCATATATGAATTCGGCAGATTACTCATCGCAGTATATGATGCAGTATCATTACTATAGTCAATTCGGTCTACTGTTGAACCAGGACCACTAGGACCACCACCACCGTAATATCCGAAGGAACCGCTTCCAGTTGCTCCATAAAAACCTTTACCACTAGATAAAGGTCCTTTTAGAGATGCTTGTGTTGTATCGCTTGAATAATCTAATCTGTCTACTCTTGAATCACTTGGTCCATATCCAGTACCAAAGTATCCATATGAAGAATTACCTGCTGCTCCCATATAATACTTACCACTTCCACTCAATGGACCTTTGGCTGCCATTGTAGCAGTGTCATTTGCATAATCAATTCGATCCATTGTTGTTTTAAAATTAGATCCTGGATGAACTACTCCTCCACCGATATATCCATAATTATTATTACCTGCTCCTCCCATTACACCTTGTCTAGCTTCAGATGCTTTACCTTTTGGTGATGCTGTTGCAGTATCGTTTGCGTAATCAAGTCGATCTACATTTGAAGTCATAGGAACAGAACCACCACCAGCAACAGAATATCCATAAGAATCATTACCTACGGTTCCTTGATAACCAGCCGCAGCAGATAATGGTCCTTTTAATAATGCTGTGGAGGTGTCATCTGCAAAATCAATTCTTTGTATTCTTGAACCTGCCATTTGACCGCCATAAAAATATGCATATGATGAGGATGCAGTTCCTCCATATGAATATGCTGTCTGAGCTAAAGGACCTTTTGGTGCTTGTGCTGCTGTATCGTTTCCAAAATCAAGTCGTGTTACTGTTTGTGAACCAGAACCTCCAGCCCAATATCCATACGCAGGACCACCAGGAACTTCAGGTACTGCAAGACTATTAACATACCTAAAAGTCTCAGGCATCTTTGACCAAGTTCCTACAACTTGCTTACGATAAATTTGCTCTAAAGAGAATACACTCGATCTTCCCATTTATATAACTCTCCTATTAAGTGATTTTCTTACCAGAAACCACTACGTCAATCGTATTTGCCGCGGCTATTGTCTGCATTTTCACTATTCCACCTGTTTCTAATCTCTTCGGTCTATCTAGCAGTTCTACAGATGCGTATCTTGGAATCACTAAATTCTTCGCAAGGTGTGTAACTGATGATCCATTTACAAGTTGAATTGTAACTGGGAAATCACCAGAATCAGTTCTGTTTGTCAACTTAATTGATTGTAAAACAGTCGGATTGCTAGATGAAGTATAAACATCCGTCAGAGCAGTCGTAGCGACACTTACTGTTGCTCCATATCCAACAACAAAATCCGTATCTTCATGTGCTGCGTAATTCGCATACAATTCAAGAGAGTCATTTATACCAGTATTATTTTCGTTTGTTGCCCATACTTTAAGTACATCAGATGGATTCATAACTATTGGTTGTTTGATTAACTCAACTAATCCATTATCAGGAACAGGAATGTTATATGCGATGTATACTTTATTCTCAGAACTATAGGTTGAAACACCAGGATTGATTGATGCGATTACATTTACAGTGCTTCCAACTCCAGAAGTTACATTACCAACACTAATTGATTCGATTGTATATCTCTTCGTGCTATCAGATGAGAGTGTAATGACATCTGTTTCATATCCTTTAATATCTGCCTGAACAGTATTACTGATACTAGTGTCAAACGTACCTGAACCGCCACCACCAGCAGCTGCCCATAAAATTTCAGATCCAGTGGATTGTAAGAATTGTCCAGCTGTTCCAACCACACCAGTGGAGTCTTTAATACCAGCACCAGGTTCAATATTTTTTGAACTATCTCCTCTTAACCAGTAGTTACTTCCTGATCCATATCCTATAACTAATTGACAATCGCCAGTCGCAGCAAGAGCAACACCATATCCAATCGCAACGTTATAGTTGCCATTTGCATTTGAAACTGAAGATCCTTGTCCCAAATAAGTGTTATAGCAACCACAAAGATTACATTTACCAGCACACTTACCAATTTGAATATTACCATGTCCCTCTCGATGACAGAATCCTGCCAATTCTCCAATCATAACGTTGCCACTACCAGCACGTGCACACGCAGCAGCTGAATGACCTAATACAACATTACAATTGTAATTGTTATAAGTACTACCATTACATCCATAACCCGCACATTTTCCTAGAATTACATTATAATTAGATCCACTTAAACCTCTACCTGCTAGATTACCTAACACAATGTTATCACAAGCACTACTAGCACAATGAGCAGTATAACTACCCAAGAAAATATTATCTTTTCCACTTGTAAAGCAGCATGCTGTTTTGTGCCCCATCACTAGGTTACACCCACCAGAAGTTAAACATTTAGCAGCCTGATGTCCAAAAACAGCATTATAATTACCTGTGACAGCACCATAAACCATGCTGGTTCCCACAAAAGTATTGCAGTTACCAGATGTCATATCACCTGCAACACCTTGACCGACTATAGTATTACCAGATCCATCTGAAATTTGTTTACCAGAACCTCCACCTAAGATGGTATTGAAATTACCAGAGCACAAATTACATCCAGCCTTACATCCAATGGCAATATTACATCCTCCTGTTGAACTGGTACCACGACCACACATCGCCTCTTGACCCAATGCGATATTGTTACATCCGCAGATCATTGCTCTACCTGCATTGGCACCTATGAAAGTGTTATATCCTTTTCCTACAGAATAACCAGCAGAGTCTCCGATGAATATATTATAACTTATTGAACCATCACAAGCTTGATAACCAGTGTAACGTCCAACCATGACGTTTCTACCACCAGTAATAGGTGACTCAGCAGCAGATCCTCTTCCTATGAAAGTATTTTCATATCCTGTCTGCATGTTACAAGCAGCAGAACTACCAATAATGACGTTCTCATTAGCACTGGTTATAGCACGACCAGCATATCTTCCTATCGCAATATTACAATCACCAGCACAATTATTATAAAGTGTACACTCACCTAAAGCAACGTTGTAACAGGTATCAGCATCAGATGCGTTACCAGAACCTGTTCCAGCATATAAGTTACCTTGTCCGTCTTGTGTGAATCCAGGTAGTCCAGTTAATCCAGCACCACATCCAACGAAACAAGTAGCACACATTGTACCACCTGCCATTGCTTTAATCGCAGTGCCATTACCTAAACATAGATTATAAGAACTATCACCTCTTAACCAACGACTTGAATTATTACCAACGACTAACTGCTCATTACCTGTTGCTGATGGAACTTCGGTACATCTACCAAGAACTATGTTACAGGATCCTGTGGTAATATTTTTTCCTGGACAACATCCACCAAACGCAATGTTATGTGAACCTGAAGTAATGTTGTATAAACCGTCATATCCTATAGTAATATTTTGATTACCAGAGGTAATTTCAGTCATGGTTCTATAACCAAAGGCAAAGTTACATCCTCCAGTGGTGTTGTTACCTTTACCACATAATGCCTGATCTCCAATCGCAATATTATAACCAGTGGTACATCTATTGTTGTATCCAGCTCTTCGACCAACGTATATACTTCTTCTATCCGTTAGAGCACTATATCCAGCCTCAGCACCAAAATAGGTGTTATAGCAACCTTGAGCACTTGATCCACATACTAATGTCCAACCAGCACAATTACCAATAACTGTGTTATGATTACCTTTATCTAAAGAATACAGTGCACAATCACCAATTCCAATATTTAAATTGGAGGTGGTATTTGTAAATCCAGCACGATTACCTATGAAGATATTATTATCACCAGTAGTGGTGCTTTTACCAGCATAATTACCAAGGAAGATGCTTTTTTGAGACTCAGAAACACATCTACCTGCTGCATGACCTATTATTACATTACAAGCTAGACTTGTCGCAGCAACAGCTGTCAAATTACCAATCGTGACGTTACTACTACCTGTTGTAGTCGCAGCAATATCACCACCAAGAGTTCCAGTTCCCATGGCAATGTTACTACTACCAGTGGTTAGTCCCTGTGCTGCATTTCTTCCAAAGAATATGTTATAACTACCCGAAGTGATGTCTGTACCAGCATTTTTACCGATTGAGATATTTTGTTGACCAGTTAACGTACCAGTTGCTTGTGCCTTACAACCAATCGCAATATTCTCAGAACCAGTAGTATTATTACAACCTGCTCCTCGTCCTAGGAAAACATTAGTATGACCAGTACTCATTTTTGTACCAGTATCTAGTCCAAATGCTACGTTGTAACATCCACTATTTGCAGTAGAGTTAGTACCAGCAAGAGCACCGCAACCAATACCTATACTATGTTTTACAGTGGTTGCATACTTACCAGCTGCAGTACCAAGGAAGGTAGACCAATTACCAGTGACATTCTGACCAGCAGCCCATCCAAGCGAAATATTACAACTACCAGTACTATTCATCCTCAAGGAGTAGTATCCTAGTGCAATATTAGCGTTACCTGAAGTATTATTACAAGCAGCAACACAACCCATAGCAACTAATCCATAACCACTAGTTGTCTTCTTACCCGCCTGTGGACCTATCGCAATATTATTATCACCTTCATTTACAGCACAAAGTGCTTCGTATCCTATACCTACGTTAAAGCAAGTATCAGTATCAGATGCATTACCAGCACTTGTTCCAGCATATAAGTTTTCTTGTGAATCTGGTGAGAATCCAGGTAGTCCAGTTAAACCAGCACCACATCCAACGAAACAAGTGGCACACATCGTACCAGTTGCCATTGCTTTAATTGCATTACTATTACCTAGACATACATTAAAGGATTGATCACCTTTCACCCATCTATTGACACCAGCACCAATCGCAAGTTGACAATTACTAGTTGCTGATGGAATTTGAACTTGATTTCCAATCGCAACATTATTATTACCACTTGTAACAGTGCATCCAGCATGTCGTCCAAAAAATGAATTATAACAACCAGATGTGATGTTACATCCAGAACACGAACCAACAACAACGTTATGATCACCAGTTACAGATCCAGAAGCACCTTTAAGAGAATTAAAACCGATTGCAATGTTTGAACCACCATTAGATACTGCACATCCAGCACAAACACCCAAGAAAACATTGCCATTAGCACTAGAATTTTTATAACCAGCGTAAGGACCCAACGATACGTTATTAGAACCACCACCAGTGCAGTTTGCGTACATTCCAACCGCAATACTCCCAGTACCAGCACTAGCACAATCACCAATCGCTACAGCCTGGTATTCATTATCCATGCATTTACCAGCTGTATTTCCGATAAAGACGTTTGAATATCCAGAAGTTATTGCATTACCAGCCCTAGGACCAATCGTAACGTTGTCGCCACCTGAACATACACTAATACCAGCACCACATCCTATTAAAACATTACTATTGCCTGTTATTGTATTTGAACCTGCACTCTTTCCTGCGATGAAGTTAAAGCATCCCGTAGTTAAACCAGTACCTGATGAAAAATTAGCACCAGCATAATTACCAAGGAAGACATTACAACCACCTGATGTCAGGTTAGCACCAGCAAACTCACCCATAGCTACGTTCGAATTACCACTTATGGTAGTACTATTACCATTCATTGCTGCCATACCTATGGCAACATTCGATGTTCCTGTTGACATACAACATGCTGACCATGGTCCAATAGCAATGTTCTGAGTACCACTAGTAATACCCTTACCAGATTGATAACCCAAGAGAACACTACAACAAGCATTGGTGCCATCAAGATTAGTACCAGCCTGAGTTCCAGCAACTAAGTTTTGATCTGCGTCTGGTTCAAATCCAGCAGAGATTCCAGTTAAGTTTGAACCATCACCATAGAGTTGATAAGCAGATACAATACCAACTGATAACTTCTTAGTATTTCCTGAAGTTACTGTAGCATTTGGATTTGTAGTTCCGATGCCAACGTTAAAGTCGCAGTTACCAGTAATCCAATTAGTAGATCCACTACCAACTACAAGTTGATCACTACCTGTCAAAGATGGAAGACATACATTCCTTCCAATCGCTACGTTGTTACTTCCAGTGATGTTTCCATTATAACTACCAGCAAAAGAACCCAACATAGTATTATAACAACCTGCGGTCACACATCTTCCTGCATAACATCCAACAAAGGTATGACCCTTCACATGTGCTGAAGCACCCATACTTCTACCAGTGCCCTTACCAATTAACGTATTTCCTTCACCAGTATACCCAAATTTACCAATTTGACATCCTGCAATCGCACCAAGAATAGTGTTATTACTGCCAGATGTTGAACGATTACCTGCATAGTCACCAATGAAAATATTACGACCACCAGATGTAATTGATTGTCCTGAACAACATCCTATTGCAATATTCCTAGCTCCAGTTACTGTTCCGTATCCCATCGCAACATTTCCTATGGCAATATTATCAGATCCAGTAGTGGCATTAAAACCTGCACATTTTCCAAGGAAGATATTATCTCCACCAGAACTTAAATCATATCCTGCATGATATCCAAATGAAACGTTATAACTTCCAGTTGCAGTAACAGCAGATCCACCTGCCAACTTACCTATTCCAATGTTATGACTACCAGTGGTTACATATTTTCCAGATTCTCCTAAGAAAGTATTACATGCACCAGAGCTCATACAGAATGCTGCGTTATAACCAATCGCAATATTAGCTTTACCAGTATTACTTGTTATTTGACCTTCCGCACCACAAAGAGCTGAAGGACCTATTGCTATATTATGACATCCACTTGCTCTGTTACTAGCAGCATACACACCAATTGAAATATTACATTGTGCCGATGTGCAGTAATTTTTTCCTGTGTATTTTCCAATACCCATGTTATTACTTTGAGTGGCACTGTTACATCCTGCTGCTAAACCAAAGTAAAGGTTGTAATTACCACTCGTCAGAGAAGCACCCGCATTACGACCCAACGCAATATTATCATCACCACTTGTAATACTGCTAGAACTACTATGTCCCAAGGAGATGTTATTGCAACCACTCACTCCAGAACCATTCGCACTTTGTCCAGAATATTTTCCTAAGAAAATATTATTCATTCCAGAAGTGTGATATTCACCAGCCCTCACTCCCATTATTATGTTACAAGCTCCCGTTAATTCAGAACCACCAACAGCACCCTTTGCTGCGGAAAAACCAAGTGCAATATTAAATTTTAAATCATTACTATTTCCTGCTTTACCAGCATAACAACCTAAGAAAAGATTATCACCAACAACATTACTATCAATACAGTGACCAGCTTCTTTACCAGCAAGTAAATTTCCTTGTGCGTCTTGTTGGAATCCAGTACCACTTAAATTTGAACCATCACCAAAATAAGAAGTAGCAGTTACAGAACTAATTCCAGATATATTTGTAGAACTATCACCAATTATATTTCCATTCGCATTTATATTTCCGCTTACACTTAAAGCACTAATGGTACTTACACCAACGTTTACTAGTTGTCTACCATCATCTATAATGGTAGAGCCTGATATCTTAATTGCCATTTACTTACCGTCTTCGTGTTGACACTGGGTACTTTTTAGTATTTATAAAATAATTTTGATTTCAACTTAACGAATCAAGTTTACTTTTCAATTCAGTAATTTGAACTTGCTGTTCTTTGACTGCTTCGATTAACAAACCAATCAAACCATTGTAATTAACTGTCTTTGGATCACCATCAGTTACAAGTTCAGGTAGTATTTCTTGAACTTGATCAGCAATGACACCAAGAGCAGGTCTGTTGTCTTCCTTCCAGTTAAAGGATACACCTTCAATTTGAACAAGTTTAGCAAGTGGATCTTC
>CETY01197836.1_pt1 | contig 10966 bp, 13 predicted proteins | sample 361551 | NCBI WGS metagenome assembly CETY01 (sample SAMEA2623135, study PRJEB7988) | marine metagenome | biome: marine biome (ENVO:00000447); feature: deep chlorophyll maximum layer (ENVO:xxxxxxxx); material: "saline water (ENVO:00002010), including plankton (ENVO:xxxxxxxx)" | depth 45 m | reverse complement strand
ATACCAAAACCAGCTGTTACTGAACCTCCGGGACTATTTATGTACAAACTTATATCTTTTGAGGAATCTTCAGCATCTAAAAATAATAATTGAGCTATTAATAAACTGCTTACATAATCATCAATAGGAGTACCTAAAAAAATGATTCTTTCTTTTAATAATCGTGAATAAATGTCAAATGCTCGTTCTCCATTTGCAGTCTGCTCTACCACCATTGGAATTAAATTTTTAACTGGTTTCATTTTTGATTCCTTTTTAGTCTTAGTTTATCTGTAGATATTTCTTTTACACTATTTTCAAAATATTCATTTAAATGTTTAAATAATTTCTCATCAACTAAATTATTATATACCTGATTTTTATTATCTTCTTTAGAATAATAATCTTCAATTGCTTTTTTTTGAGAAGGATTTTCTTTAATTATTTGATTAATGTGTTTCTCCAAATCATCAGCTGAGACTGATAATGATTCATTGATTTGAATTTGCTGCTTTAACATATACCACTTAACCATATTATATGCAATTTTATCACAATCTTCTTTCAATTTATCTTCTTCATATGGTTGATTCTTTGCTTTGAAGTCTGCTTTATACTGCTCTAACAACTGTTTATGATATCCCGAAACCATTGAATGGGGAGGTTCAAATTTTGTTTTATCAACAAAGTAATCCATGATTTTTTGATTTAATATTTTTTTATTTTCTGAGTCTAAATTATTCTGAATGTTTTCTAAAATTTGTTTTTTCAATTCTTTAATTCCAGAAACTTTATTATTAACTAGCTTTGCAAAATCATCATTTACTTCAGGTAGAGTTTGTTCTTCAACTTTATTAATTGTAACTCTATATTTTACTTTTCCGCTATCTTGATCAATAGTGACATCTACAGAATCATTAACTTTTTTATTTAAAAACTTTTTTTCTAAATCTTTAACAAATAAACCTTCACCCATTTTAATACAATGATTTTTTAAAGTATTATCTTTAATCACTTCATTCTTTTCATCTAATTTGTCAAAATCACCATATACAAATTGTCCAGTCTTTATCTTACTATCTACAGTTTTTGCTTGTGCAAATTGATTCTGCAAATTTTTAATAGCTTCATTTATATCTGTGTCATTAGCAATGTATTTTTCAGTTTTAATTTTATTTTTCTTCTTGTAGTTGGGCAATTTATATTCAGGCATTACTTCAAATTCAATATCAAATTTTAAATCTGATTTTTCTTTGAAATCTAGATCTTGAACTTGTCCTTGATTAATAGGGTGTAGCTTTAATTCTTCTAAAGCCTTTTTATAGTAAATATTAATTGCATGATCAACAAAATTACTATCTATAGAGGCTCCTAAATTTTTCCTTAGTATATTGTCAGGGACAGAACCTTTCCTAAATCCTGGCATACTATAATTTGATTTGATTTTCTTAAATTCTTTATCATACTCACTCTTTAAATCATTCCAAGGAACAATAATATTTAACAAACGTAAGTAATCATTTTTTTCTTTTAATTTTAGTTTCATATTTTTATTTATTTTATGTTTGCAAAATTTAATAAGATAAAAACAATTTATTATTTAATATTTTAATAATAAATAAAATAAAAAATGCACTTTAAAGATTTATATAATCAAAAAAACAAAGACGATTTAATAAAAGACTTAAAAAATGAAAATTTTGAACGTACTACTATTTCATTTTACAAATATACTTCATTAAAAAAATTAGAAGAAATGAGAGATTTACTATATCTAGATTGGAAAAAACTAAATATTTTAGGTAGAGTTTATATTGCTCCAGAAGGGATCAATGCCCAAATAAGCATACCTGTTCATAATCAAAAACTTTTTAAAAAGAATATTAAACAATACGATTGTTTTGAAAACATAAATTTCAAAAAAGCTTTTATTGAAGGCTTGTCATTTTTAAAACTAGTAATAAAAATTAAAAAAGAAATAGTAGCTTATGGTATTAATAAAAATGACTATGATATTAATGATACTGGGAAACATTTAAATTATAAACAATTCAATGAAGCAATAGATAATGGAGCAATAATTATTGATGTCAGAAATTACTATGAAGGTGAAATAGGAAAATTTAAAAATGCAATTATACCTGATGTTACCAGATCTAAAGAATTACTACCTGAAATAAAAAAAATACTTAAAAATCATAAAGAAGATAAAATACTAATGTATTGTACTGGAGGTATACGCTGTGAAAAAGCTAGCTCATATTTATTGAAAAATGGTTTTAAAGATGTTAATCAGTTGGAAGGTGGGATTATTAAGTATGCACATGATATTAAAAAAAATAATGAGAAATCAAAATTTATTGGTAAAAATTTTGTTTTTGATCACCGATTAGGTGAACAAATAACTAATGATATTATAAGTCATTGTCACCAGTGTAACAGTGAATCTGATTCACATACTAATTGTAATAATCAAAGTTGCCACATATTGTTTATACAATGTAAAGTATGTCATGAAAAATATAAAGGTTGTTGTTCTGAAAAATGTAAAGATTTTATAAAGCTCAATAAAGAAGAACAAAAAAAAATATTTAAAAGTGGAAAAGTAAAATTTAATGCTCAACTATCAAAGAGTATAAAACCAAAATTAAAAGAATTAAATTCATGATTGAAATAAAAGAATGTATAATTTGTAATTTTGAAGTTTTAATTTTAAACTGTCATTACACATGTAAAAACTGCGGATTCAGTGAAAACTGTCATGATAAACCACATTTAATTGATGAAAAAAAAACTAACAAAAAATAAAAGCTTATTAGTTGTATTGCTGTGCTATATAATAGCAATAGCATCTAGCATTATATTTATTTACTATTATAAAGGTGATAATTTAATTTTCGCATTACTCTATGCAGATATAATAGCTACAATTATTATTTATCTAGCAAGCTATATTTTCAAAAACTCATCAATATACGATCCTTATTGGAGTGTGATTCCGCCACTGCTTTTGTTATTTTGGATCTTCAAAATAAATGATTTAAATAAGATAAATGCATTTCTCTTGACATTCAGTGTATTATTTTGGGCTACTAGATTAACATATAATTGGGTAAGAAGCTGGCAAGGGTTATCTCATGAAGATTGGAGATATATTGATTTAAAGCATAAAACAGGAAAATATTATCAATTAGTTAATTTTAGTGGAATTCACTTATTCCCAACAATAATTGTTTTTGTTTGTTGCATTCCTTTTAAGATGATTTTATCAATTAGCACTAACTACAATATTTTTGCAGGATTTATAATTTGTTTTATTGGTGTTATGTATGAAATTATAAGTGACCAACAATTACATAACTTTAGAAAAGATAATCCTAAAAGTATTATTAATACTGGTTTGTGGAAGTATTCAAGACACCCTAATTATTATGGTGAGATTTTATTTTGGTGGGGATTATTTGTCTATGGATTTAATTCTAATAATTGGCTCACATTAATCTTTTGGCCAACATCAATGACATTGATGTTTTTATTTATAAGTATCCCTTGGATAGAAAAAAAAATATTATTAACACGTCCAGCTTATCGTGATTATCAAAAAAAAGTTAATATTCTACTACCTGAAATAACAGTAATAAAAAATATTTTTAAACACCAAATATGAAATATTATTATGAATAGTAAATATGTTATGATTCTGCTACTAGTTTTTGTTATAGTAAGTATTTTATTTATGTACCTATTAATTTCAAATCAATGGACTTACTTTCTAAATCAATTGAAATGGTTTCTGAGAATGACTACTCCTTTTTTAATAATTTATTTTTTATATCTAGGTAAAAAAAATAATTAATCTAAATATTTAATAATTAAACCTGATTGATTTTGATCCCATATTTTATATTTATTCATTACTGATAAAAATAAATTTGTTTTTTTTATCGTATCTAACCAAATATTTACATTTTCAAAAGTACTATTAAACCATTCAATATCTACATTTGCACATTGTCTTATAAATGGGAATAATGCTACATCAATGAACTGAATTTTGTTTCCAAAAAAATATTTATTATTTTTTAATATAAAATTATATCTTTTTAAAAAAGATTGACATTCGTTCTGATAAAAAATTTTACCTTTCTCAGGATATCTTTCAAAATATTTATATCTATCAAGCCAATATTTAAATTCATTGTCATTAACTTTAACCATTGATAATTGTTCTTTTTTATTAATATCTAACCAATCACATTTTGAATAATTAACAGCCCAAATCATAATATCAAAACTTTCTTCTAAAATATTAGTTTTATCAATATATAAAACAGGGACAGTTCCCTTAGGGGAAATTTTGTATAAAGCAGAAGGTCTATCTTTAAGTGAAATTTCTCTATGTTCCAATGTGATTTGTGATTTTGCGATTGCCATCCTGGCTCTAATGGCATATGGTCAACGCCTAAAAGAATATAAAATTGGATATTTAATATTATTTTTCATTTATATCTTTTCTAAAAATTGTAAAGCTTCTAAATAAACTATTTTACCTTTACCACAGAATGTTTTGATACATACATCCTCAATAACATTCTGTTTCCTGAAATCTTCTCTATCAATTATATTGCTTAAGTGAACATCTACAGTAGGTATATTAATAGCTTCAATCGCATCTCTTATAGCGTAAGAGTAATGCGTGTAAGCACCTGCATTAATTATTATACCTTGCGTCCATAACCTTTCATCATGCAATACATCTATAATTTCTCCCTCATGATTACTTTGATAAAATTTAAAATTATGATTTCTTCCAAAAGTTGAATTTTCAAGCCACATCATTAATTCATCTAAAGTTTCATCACCATAAATATCAGGCTTTCTCTCACCTAATAAATTTAAATTAGGACCATTAATTACTAATATATTCATTTATTTAATAACCTCATTAATTGCATCTTCCAGAGTTGAATCTTTAATATTAGTTTTTATTATTGTTTTACCAATATCTTTCAATAATACAAAATGCATCGAATTTCTCAATTGTTTTTTATCATATCTAATAAATTTTAAAATTTCATTTTGATTAATAGAGTTTAATGAAAAATTTAACATTGGATATAAAAGATTCTTAATTTTTAAAAAATTCTCTAATGTTAGCAGATTTAATTTATAAGATAAAAAACTTTCAATAATCATGCCTCCATAAATTGCTTGGCCATGAGATAAATTAACATGAATAGATTCTAAGGCATGGCCAATCGTATGTCCAAAATTAAGAACCATTCTTTTATTTTGGTCTAATTGATCTTCTAAAACAACCTTCATTTTAAATTGATAGGCTTTAAAAATAATTCTTTCAATTTCTTCCTTATTATCTAAACTAACTAAGTAATTAAAATTTTGAATGATATCATCAAAAAAACCCTTATCAAATATTAGGCCATATTTAATTATTTCTGCAAATCCATCAATAATATTATCTTGTTTTAGTGTATTCAGGAAATCTATATCAATATAAATTGATGCAGGGTTTCTAAAAGTACCTACAAGATTCTTTATATTATTAAAGTTAATACCTGTTTTCCCACCAATAGAAGCATCAACCATAGATAATAATGTAGTTGGAATAAATATATGATCAATACCCCTCATATAAATTGATGCAACAAAACCAACTATATCTGTAATAGCTCCCCCTCCTAAACCAATTAATAAAGTATCACGAGTTGCATTATTTTCTGATAGTTGATTAATAATATAATTTACTGTTTTAAAATTCTTTGAATTTTCAGGAATATCTATGGATACAATATGAAAATTAGAGTGAAAAATTTTATGATGAGAATATTTTTCCTTAATAACAGAATCACAAATAACAAAAATATTTTTAAAATTTTTTAATTGCATAATATCAGCTACTAAATTCAATTTTTTTAATTCTTTTAATTTATTATTAGAATCAATTTTATACATTTATTTTACCATGAATTGTTTCTACGATTTTATCTTTAGAATATTTATCTACATTAATAATTAAATGTGCAGATTCTTCATATTGTTTTTTTCTTGAGGAAAAAATATCTTCTAATTCAATTTTATAGTTCTTACTTAGAAGAGGCCTAGATTCAATATTATGTCCTATCCTTTGAATTAAAACATCAATAGAACAATCTAAAAAAATTGAAAAACCATGATTCATTAATAATTGTCTATTTGCTTTTGATTCTACAATGCCACCTCCTGTTGAATAAATCCCTTTATTACTTTTAATCATTTCACTGAAAAAAGAAGATTCAATCGTTCTAAATCTTTTTTCCCCATATTTATAAAAAAAATCTTTAATTGATAATTCCATTATATTTTCAATCTCAGAATCAATATCATAAAATGGAACAGACAGTTTTTTTGATAATAATTTAGCAATAGTAGACTTACCGCAACCCATCATTCCAATTAAAAAAATATTTTTCATTTTAATATTTTGCAGAAACTTTTAAATGCGCCAAAAGATCTTCAATGCTATCTCCACCAAATTTTTCTAACAAAGCATCACATATTACAAAACTTGCCATACTCTCTGCTATAATTGATGCAGCTGGAACTGAGCATGAATCAGTTCTTTCTTTATGTGCTAAAACTTTAGATTTAGACTTAATATCTATTGAATTAAGTGGTTTTGTTAATGTTGGTATTGGTTTCATTGTTGCAGATAATATGATTGATTGACCATTGCTCATCCCACCTTCTATTCCTCCACAATTATTACTTAATCTAGTAAATTTTTCATCATATCCAATCTCATCATGAAGCTCACTTCCATATTTTTTTCCAGAATTTTCGCCTAATCCAATATCAAATGATTTAATTCCATTTATAGATAAAATTGCTTTTCCTAATCGTGCGTTTAATTTTTTATCCCAAGAAACATAACTACCTAAACCATATGGTAAACCAGAAATTATAATAGTAAAACTACCTCCTAAAGAATCACCTTTAGATTTAGCATTTGTTATTACATCTATCATTTTACTTTCAATATTTTCATCTAATGAGCGTACAGAAGATTGATCAGCTAATTTATTTATATCTCTTGGATCTTTATCAAAATAGTTATTTTCATCTTTTACATTATGAATCATAGAAACATAACTACCAATATGTATATTACATTCTTCTAATAATTTCCTGCAAATTGTAGCTAAAGCAACTCGCATAGCTGTTTCTCTTGCAGAAGAACGTTCAATAACATTACGAATATCAGTAAAATTATATTTTTTAATTCCAGCTAAATCAGCATGACCAGGTCTAGGAATAGTTATCTCATTAATTTGAACATCAGTTTTTTCAACAGACATTTTTTCCTTCCAATTTTCCCAATCATTATTTTTGATAATAATACCTATAGGAGAACCCAATGTTTTTCCAAATCTTATTCCTGAACAAATATATGGAGTATCACTCTCAATTTTCATTCGAGCTCCCCTTCCATAACCAGTCATTCTTCTTTTTAATTGTGCCTCTATGTATGATATATCTATAGATAAATTTGATGGAACGCCTTCGATAATACCCATTAGCATCTCTCCATGAGATTCACCAGCCGTAGTAAATTTTATTCTAAACATTTTTAAATACTTGCTTTCTTAAATTGATAATATCAAAATTATTTAATTGTTCTGCATCAAACCAAATATCAAAATTTTTAAGTGCTTGATATAATAACATATCCTGCCCCATAATTGTCTTAATCCCTTTGTTGATGAATGTATTTGATACAAAATTTTCTTTATAATTTACATCAATTAAAAGTTCAATATTTTCTATTATAATATTTTCTAGAATAGAATAAAGATCATCTTTTGAAATATTAATAGGAAGACAGTTAATTAATATATAATTGAAGTTATTTTTTTTGTACTTGAAAACTTTATTTGTACCAATAATTTTTTTGTTTATTTGATATAAAAAACTATCTACTTTAACAGAATTTCTTCCAATAATATTAATATTTTTTGCAAATAAATTACTTAAAACATAAGCGACTGTTCGAGCAGTTGACCCATTGCCTAAAATTAAAAAATTTCTATTTTTAATATCAATTTCAATCAAATTTTTAAGTAATAACTCAAAACCACAATAATCAGTATTATATCCAACTAGCTTATTATTAGAATTTTTAATACAATTAATACTTTTTAATATTTTCGCACTACTATCAACTTCATCAACAATATCTAAAATATTATCTTTAAAGGGTGCAGTAATATTGTAACCATTATATATGTTTTTTGTTTTTAAAAAAAAATCCTCAAGCAAGTTATTATCTTCTATAAATACAGTTTTATATTCAGCGTTAATTTTAAAATGTTTAAAAATATATTTAAAAATATTAGGACTCAAAGAATGAGCAACAGGGTTACCAATAACACAAAATTTTTTCATTTTATTAAATCTCTTAATAACAAATTATATTCGGGGAACGATATGCTTGCTAAATCTGATTTATAATCAGTTATATTATTATTTAAGTATAAGTTTAAAATATGAAAAGCCATTGATATACGATGATCATCAAAGTCTTTAATTATTGTACTATACAACCTTTCTCCTCCTTTTAATATAAATCCATTTTCTTTTTCAATAATATCTGCACCCATATTCTTAAGATTTGTACATATGGCTTTAATGCGATCCGATTCTTTGCATCTTAACTCATAAGCATCATCAATGATAAGATTCCCTTCGGATAAAGCGCCAACAATAGACAAAATTGGTATTTCATCTATCATTTTTATAATTTCACTTTTACCAATGGAAACATTTTTTAATTTAGAAGAATATTTAATTACCAAATCACAACTAGCTTCTCCATAATTATGCTTAATATTTCTGACTTCAATATTTGCCCCCATTCTTTTCAAAATATTTAAAAAACCAATTCTATATTCGTTGTAAAGAGTATTTATTATTTTGATACCTGAATTAGGGAAAATTAATGCAGCTCCTATTAGAAATGACGCATTTGAAAAATCTCCTGGAATATTAATGTTAAATGGATTTAATTTTAAATTACTACTCATCTCTAAGTAATTATTTTTATTTATATTATTTTTCATATATCTTAAAAAATTTTCAGAATGATCTCGCGTACTAATATGAAAAGATATCCTCGAATTTGATTTATTCCCAATAGCAGCAAGCATTAGTGATGATTTAACTTGAGCACTTTTAGTTTTTTCATTATAAACAATTGGTTCTTTAATACCTGATATAATTTCAATTGGCAAAAAACCATTATTTGATTTTATTTCTGCTCCTGCTTGTCTCATAGGTATTATTACTCTATTCATAGGTCTTTTTGACAAAGAAGAGTCTCCTTTAATTTTAGCACTAATATTTTGCCCCACCAGTAAACCTAAAATTAATCTAGCTGAAGTTCCTGAATTGCCCATATTTAATTCTTTATTTGGACTTTTCAAAGTTCCTCCTACAATTATAATTTTTTTATCTTTAATATCAACAACTATATTACAATCTCGCAATACGTTAATTGTTGAAAGAACATCATCACACAAAGAAACATTGGATAATATACTTTTACCTTTAATTAATGCAGCATATATTAATAAACGATGTGAGATTGACTTATCGCCAGCTAGATGTATTGAGCCTTCTAATTTCATTTGATTTTAATAAAATTACTTAAAATTAATTTGCCAAAATCAGTTTTAACAGATTCAGGATGATACTGAATACCATATAAAGGATATTTTATATGCTCAATACCCATGACTGTTTTATCCTCTAACCATGAATTAATTTTAAATTCTTTACTGATAGATAATCTATCAATAATTAATGAATGGTATCTAGTAGCTTTAAAAAGCGAGGGAACACTTTCATACAAAACTGATGATTGATCATTATATATTTTAGAAATTTTACCGTGAACTATTTCTTTGTTTTTAGTAACATCAGAACCAAATGCTTGACCAATAACCTGATGACCTAAACAAATCCCTAGAATTGGTATTTTTTTATAAAAACGCCTTACAATTTCTATGCATCTTCCTGATTCATTAGGTCCACCTGGTCCTGGAGAAATAATAATATGGGTATATTTTTCTTTTTTAATATTTTCAATTGATAATAAATCATTTTTTATAATAGTAACCTTACTATTAATTTCACCTATATATTGAAAAATATTATATGTAAAAGAATCATAATTATCAATTATTAATATCAATTAAAAGACCTTTCAATATATTTTTTAATTCTACAATAATCAATTTTTTCATTTTCCAATTTAGGAATATAAGATATATTAATTATATGCTTAGGAAACATAAATTTAGGAAAATTATTTTTAAAAAAAACTTTAATTTTATGAACAATATCATTATTGATAATTTTAGATTCATACAAAGCAACAATAACTTGTCCCCACTTATCACTAAAATGTGAACTAACAACAATATTTTCAAGATTGCTATCATTTATAGCAATCTGGATATTATCTAAATTAATATTTTCACCACCAGATATAATTTGGCTATCATTTCTACCAATAAAATATAATTTATCATTTTTAATAGTAAATAAATCATTAGTCAAAAATATATTTTTATATAATTCCCCACCTAAATAGCGCTTCATTACAGTTTTTGAACTAACCTGAAGATAATTATTATAAATTAATAAATTGGTATTTAAGTGAGGCAATCCTATATATCCCCGCTCAAATTTATTCATATCTTCAACCCAGTATCCTGAAATACCTGAAGATGTTTCAGTAAGACCATATGATATATATGCCTTTATTCTATTTAAATGTAAATAATCAAATATTTCTTTTTTTATCAAATCCCCACCAATAAGCAAGAAATTAATTTTTTTAAAAAAATCTACTGATTTATGAATTTTAATAATATCATAAATAATTTTTGGAACTGCTGAAAAACAAGTAACATTATTTTTTTGCAAT